>Ga0228535_1000286_pt1 | contig 162648 bp, 157 predicted proteins | sample SJ1metagenome_FD_168457 | JGI IMG/M metagenome (GOLD analysis project Ga0228535, IMG submission 168457) | Enriched culture of PCE-dechlorinating microbial communities from Ithaca, New York, USA - SJ1 | ecosystem: Engineered > Modeled > Simulated communities (microbial... > Unclassified... | reverse complement strand
ATCGTTTGATTGGAGCTTTATTGATGGATCAGTCGGAACAGTGGGAATATGCTGCGAGAAATTATATCAAGATGTAAGAATGTGAAATATTGTGCCGGTAATTTTACACAAGATTTTGGACTTGACTTAAAACTAGCAATATTTTATAAAAAAATAAAGGTTATTTTAGATTTGTGTCGAATAATCTGCAGGTAACTCAAAATGTGTGGATATAAGAGGAGGTAACTATCGATGTATAGTTATAGCATGCAGCTCGGTGGCAGAACACTGACTATCGAAGCTGGCAAAATTGCAAAACAAGCAAATGGTTCAGTGATGGTGCGGTATGGTGACACGGCAGTTGTTGTCGCTGTTACAGGCACAAAAGTTCCGAGGGAAGGTGTAGATTTTTTCCCACTGACAGTAGATTTTGAAGAAAAAATGTATGCCGTAGGAAAAATTCCTGGCGGCTTCATAAAAAGGGAAGGCAGACCAAGCGAAGCTGCCATTTTGACTAGCAGATTGATTGATCGTCCAATCAGACCGATGTTCCCAGATGGTTATCATAATGACGTTCAAATAGTTGCGACAGCGGTATCAGTAGACCAGGATAACCCACCAGACATGGCAGCTATGATTGGTGCATCATGCGCACTTTCCATTTCGGATATCCCTTTTGACGGTCCTATCGCCGGCGTACGCATTGGTTTGATTAACGGCGAATTTATTGTTAATCCAAACGTTGAACAGACAAAAATCAGCGAATTGAGCTTAGGCGTTGCCGGTACCAAAGATGCTATCCTTATGGTAGAAGCCGGTGCAAAAGAAGTTTCCGAAGAAGTAATGCTTGACGCGATTTGGTTTGCGCATGATGTTATTAAAGAAATTGTTGCTTTCCAAGAGAAAATTCAGGCTGAAATCGGTAAGCCAAAAATGGAAGTTCCGGTTTATGTGCCGCCAGCTGAAATTGTCGAGGACATTAAGGCTTTTGGCGCTGAAAAACTGAAGGCTGCTTTGATGGATGCTGACAAACTTCACCGTGAGGAAATGGTATCTCAAGTTAAAAAAGAAATCGCTGAAGTTTTCAATGAAAAGTATCCTGAAAATGGCAAAGATGTTGCGTACGTAACTCAAAAGCTGATTAAGACGGTTGTTCGCAGAACAATTTCAGTTGATAAAATTCGTCCGGATGGACGTCAGTTAGATGAGGTGCGTCCTGTAACCTGTGAAGTTGGCTTGTTACCGCGCCCACATGGTTCTTCTTTGTTTACCCGTGGGCAAACGCAAATCCTCAATGTCTTAGCTTTAGCACCATTGCGCGAAGTGCAGATTATTGATGGACTTGGTGTGGAGGAAACAAAACGTTACATCCATCATTACAACTTCCCGCCTTACAGCGTAGGCGAAACAAAACCGCTTCGTTCTCCAGGTCGCCGTGAAATTGGTCATGGTGCTTTGGCAGAAAGAGCATTACTGCCTGTAATTCCTTCTGAAGAAGAATTCCCATATGCAATTCGCCTGGTTTCCGAGGTATTGGAATCAAACGGCTCCTCATCAATGGGCAGCGTTTGTGGAAGTACATTATCTTTGATGGATGCCGGTGTACCGATTAAGGCGCCTGTTTCTGGTGTCGCAATGGGTCTTGTTAAAGATGGTGAATATTTCACTATTCTGACCGATATTCAAGGTTTGGAAGATGCTCTTGGCGATATGGACTTCAAGGTTGCTGGTACTGAAAAAGGCATTACAGCAATTCAAATGGATATCAAAATTGACGGCATTAACAAAGAAATTTTCCAACAGGCTTTGGCACAAGCTAAGAAAGGCCGTGCGTTCATTCTCGGTAAAATGCTCGAAGCTATATCTGAACCAAGAAAAGAACTCTCTCCATATGCACCTAAGATTACTACAATTAACATTAACCCTGATAAGATACGCGATATAATCGGCCCTGGCGGCAAAATGATCAAAAAGATCGTTGACGAGACTGGTGCCAAGATTGATGTCGATGACAGCGGCAAAGTTTTTGTGGCAGCTGTAAACAGCGAATCTGCTCAGAAAGCAATTGATATGATTGAAGGTATTGTTGCTGTTGCTGAGGTAGGTAAGGTTTATACAGGTAAAGTTACCAGACTGATGAATTTTGGGGCTTTTGTTGAAATTCTTCCTGGTAAAGAAGGACTTGTACATATTTCACAACTTTCTACTGAAAGAGTTGAAAAAGTAGAAGATGTAGTTTCTGTTGGAGACGAAATCGCAGTTAAAGTCGTTGAGATTGACCAGAAAGGCCGTATCAACCTTTCTCGTAAAGCAGTGTTACAAGGATAAAATATTCTAAAAGCCTGTGCATATGCACAGGCTTTTCTTGTTTTCTCCTTATTTGCAATGCTATAATAAAATAATTAAATTATACATATCATAAGGAGTAAGATCATGCGAATTCGTGGTTTTGAAAAAGTAACTGAATATGCTGATGTTGATTTCCCGTTGCCAGTGCGTAAAACTAATTACTCAGCCGGTTATGATTTTTATCTGCCTGAAGATGTTGTTTTGAAGGCCGGCAAAGTAAATATTGTCCCTACAGGGATTAAAGCTTATATGCAGGATACTGAATATCTCGGTATGCACCTGCGTTCCAGTATCGCAATGAAAATGTGTTTGACGATGATTAATAATCAGGGTATTATTGACTCTGATTATTACAATAATGAAGATAACGAAGGCCATATCAAGCTTCTTATTTATAATCTCAATGATCATGATGTTAGCTTAAACAAAGGTGAACGTGTGGCCCAAGGTATATTTTATCCATTTCTTTTGGCAGATGGCGACTTAGAAAGCCTGAAGGAAACACGCAGCGGTGGCTTTGGGAGTACAAAATAACAATTGTGTTTGACAAAAGAACTTATAGTAGTATATAATTACGCTAATTGAAAAGGGATGATAGAGGAGCGGAAAGCATTATTAGTTCGTGGAGAAGGGATTTGTTGATACGAATGAAAGGGTTACCGCCGAAGTTTGACAGTGGCCGCACTGTCATGCTGGGCCGCCGGTTAATAGCTGTCGGACTGTCGCCGAAATTTTGGTGGAGTGCTATCTCATAATGCTTCAAATACCGGGTAATCTTAGGTATTTAAAAGCCGTTGGGATAACCAGCGGCTTTTATTTTTATAATAAGGAGATGTTTAGTGTGACTCGTATTCTTGTTAATGGCGCATTGGGCCGTATGGGTAGTGAAGTAGTTAGAACTGTTTTAAAGCAAAGCGATATGAAATTGGTTGCTGCCGTTGACATAATGGCTAAAGATAAAACTGTTGAAGGTACCGATTTAATATTTGATACTGATCTTGACAGTGCATTAAGAAATACAAAACCAGATATAGTTGTCGATTTCACTCGACCTGATGTCGTGATGAAAAATTTAAGAACTATTTTAAATGCTGGTGTATGTGCTGTAGTTGGAACTACAGGTTTTTCACAATCGGATATGGCTGAGCTTGATGATTTGGCAAAGAAGAATAATTCAGGAATTTTAATTGCTCCTAATTTTGCTTTGGGTGCTATTTTGATGATGAAAGTTGCTTGTGAAGCAGCAAAATATTTTCCGCAGATCGAAATTATTGAATTGCATCATGATCAAAAACTTGATGCACCATCAGGTACAGCTATTTTAACAGCAAAAAAATTAGCTGAAGTTCGCGGAGGTTTTGTTGCTCAAGGTAATCCAGCCGAAGAAGAAAAACTTGAAGGCGCCCGTGGTGCCGAATATGAAGGCATGCATATCCATAGTGTACGTTTACCTGGTTTTGTTGCTTCACAAGAGATTATTTTTGGAAGCGCAGGCGAAACTTTAAAAATACGCAATGATTCTATCAATCGAGAATGTTATATGCCGGGTGTTATGCTTGGCTGCCGTAAGATTGCAGAAAGAAAAGGACTTGTTTACGGATTGGATCAGTTACTTTAAATTATCACTAATTATATGAAAAGGGGAAGGCGAAATGAAAAAGTATAATGTTGCTATTTTAGGTGCTACGGGAGCGGTTGGACAAGAATTTTTAAAACTTATTGAAGAAAGAAATTTCCCTTTTGCTGAGCTGAGATTGCTTGCATCCAGCCGTAGTGCTGGAACTGAAATTCCATTTATGGGGAAAAAATACATTGTGGAAGAGGCAACAAGTGAATCCTTTAGGGATATTGATATAGCTTTGTTTGCCGGTGGTTCAATCAGTACGGAATTTGCACCATATGCGGTTAAGGCTGGAGCTGTTGTCATCGATAATTCCAGTGCTTTCCGAATGGATCCTGAGGTTCCTCTTGTTGTACCTGAAGTTAACCCACAAGCTATTTTGAAGCATAAAGGCATAATAGCTAACCCTAATTGTTCAACTATAATTATGGTAATGGCGTTGAAACCAATTTATGATCTTGCGAAAATTAAAAGAATTATTGTTTCAACTTATCAGGCTGTTTCTGGTGCCGGTAAGGAAGGCATTGATGAATTAACAAACCAGGTTAAGGCGTATTCTGAAGGCAAAGCGATGGAGGCAAAAATACTTCCTAGTGCCAGCCTTGAAAAGCACTATCCGATTGCTTTCAATTTGATTCCGCAAATTGACATCTTTTTAGATAATCTTTACACTAAAGAAGAGATGAAGATGGTTAATGAAACCAGAAAGATTCTTGAAGACTATGACATAAAAATTACGGCTACTACTGTTCGTGTGCCTGTATATCGCAGCCACTCTGAATCGGTTAATGTCGAATTGGAGAGCGACTTGGATTTGGCAGCAATTAAAGATGCTATTGCTAAATTCCCTGGCGTGCAGCTTCAAGATGACCCGCAGAACCAAATCTATCCGATGCCAATTTATACCTCAGATAAGAATGATGTTTATGTTGGCCGACTCAGAAGAGATGAATCAGCGGAAAATTCCTTCAATATGTGGGTGGTAGGCGACCAGATAAGAAAAGGTGCAGCCTTGAACACCTTACAGATTGCGGAAACTATGATTAAAAATGGATGGATTTAAAAATAAGGGAAAATGAAAATGAAAATATTGGTACAAAAATTTGGTGGTACATCTGTAGCAACTGCGGAAGCAAGAATAGCAGCAAGAAATAAAGTCATGGAAGCAATTAAAGCTGGTTTTACGCCTGCTGTAGTTGTTTCAGCTATGGGCAGAAAAGGCGATCCTTATGCTACTGATAGTCTTATTGAAATAATAAAAAGAGAAAACCATGCTGTAGATTTACGTGATCTTGACACCATAATGTGTTGCGGGGAACTTATTTCAGCGGCTGTTATGGCTGCATCTTTGCAAAGCGTTGGCATTAATGCAGCAGCCTTAACTGGTGGGCAAGCAGGCATCAAAACTGATGCCAATTTCGGAGATGCGAAAATCAGAAATATAAACCCTGAAAATTTGATGTTGTATATGAATGCAGGTATCGTACCGGTAGTCTGCGGCTTTCAGGGAGTTACTGAAGACGGTAGATTTACCACTCTTGGCAGAGGTGGCAGTGATACAACAGCTGCTGCACTCGGCGTAGCATTAGAAGCCGACTGTGTGGAAATTTACACCGATGTTGAAGGTATAATGACAGCAGATCCCCGAGTAGTATCCGATGCCAGCATCCTGGACTGCGTTTCCTATGGTGATGTTTGTCAAATGGCGCACCAAGGTGCAAAGGTAATACATGCCAGAGCAGTAGAAATTGCTATGGAGAAAGAAATTCCCATCGTTGTTAAATCTACTTTTTCTGATGCGCCCGGCACGTTGATTTGCAATGAAGATGTTGTAGAGAAAAATTCTACTGAACCTGGTCGGATTATCAGCAGTGTGGCTTATCTCAAAGATTTGGCGCAGTTTAAAGTCAGACTTGACGGTAATGATGTAAATAGCGGACATAAATTGTTTGATGATTTGGCACATAACAACATAAGCGTTGGTTGTTTAAATTTACAGCCTGAACAATCGATGTTTTCTGTTTTTATGTTCGATGCAGAAAAAACATGTAAATTACTGAATGATTTGGGCTATTTTTTTGAAGTTCATTCTGAATGTTCCAAAGTATCAGCAGTTGGTTCAGGAATGCGCGGTGTCCCTGGAATAATGGCAACGTTTGTTGCTGCCTTGGCTGAAAAAGGTATTACGATTCTACAAACTGTGGACTCTGATACTACCATTTCAGCAATAATTAGTCAGGAACGTTTAAATGATGCTGTGACTGCTCTACATGATGCATTTAAGCTTTAATTTATGAAATGACAGGGGGATTTTTTAATGAAAATACCATATTTTGGCAGATTACTAACGGCTATGGTAACGCCAATGAATCAAGATGGCAGTGTTAATTATGAAGCTATGGCAGATTTTGCTGATTGGTTGATCAATAACGGCTCTGATGGCTTAGTTGTTTGTGGAACAACAGGTGAATCACCAACCATATCTACAGAAGAAAAACTTGAGTTATTTCGTACAGTTGTAAAAAGAGTGAATAAGAGGGTTCCGGTTATTGCAGGTACCGGTTCAAACAACACTGCAGGCACAATTGAATTGACTAAAGCTGCAGAAGCAACTGGAGTTGATGGTTTCTTAGTTGTTGGACCTTATTATAATAAACCACCGCAAGAAGGCTTTTATCAGCATTTTAAAGCAATTGCCGATGCTACGGAATTGCCGGTAATCATATATAATGTGCCTGGTCGGACAAGTTCCAACATATTACCTCAAACGGTACTCCGTTTAGCTCAGGATTGCAAAAATATTGTTGCTATAAAGGAAGCTGCCGGTTGTGTCGCTCAAGTCGCAGAATTGTATTCAGTCTTGCCAGAAGATTTTTCTATTTATAGTGGCGACGATATGCTGATTTTGCCTTTTATGTCCGTTGGCGCTACCGGACTTATCAGCGTCGTGAGCAATACTGGGGGACAATTATTGCAGGATTTAATGCAGGCTTACGAAGCTGGAAAAGTTAAAGAAGCTATGGATTTAAATACCAAAATGTTGCCCGTGGCAAAGGCTATGTTTATAACAACAAATCCAATACCGGTTAAAGAGGCCGTTTCAATGTTAACTCCGATTAATGCTGGACCCGTCAGACTTCCGCTGGTACCTATGTCTACGGCAGAAAAAGAAAAAGTATGTGATGTATTTAAAAAATACGGTTTGATGAAATAATTTCAAAAACCTGCTGTCAGTTTTAATGGTAGCAGGTTTTTTCTTTTCTCTTGTCGAAAATCTCAATGATATATTTATATAAAGGAGCATTTGATATGATGGCTGAGGAAATAAACGAACTTAATAATTTCTACAACAAACATTTAGCTGTTGATTCAGTACAGAGTATAGAAGAAACTGATGTTGTTGCAATTTTGCTTACAAAAGAAGATTATGCCAATGAAGAAATTCCTTACTTTGATTTGATTAAAAAACTTGCGGATAAGGATAAAAAAATCAGCGATTTTGGCAACAGCACCAGTATTGTTTTAAATTCTGCCAGTGGCTTTAGGACGATTATAATTGCGGGTTTGGGTGGAGTAGAAAAATTAACACCGGATATTCTGCGTAAAGCTGCAGGAGAAACTGCCAGAGCTATAGTAAAAGCAAAAGGCGAAAAAACTCTGGTCTATTCTTCTCCGGTCATTTCAAATGATGATCATTTCTATTTAAGTGCTTTGATTGAAGGGCTAATACTTGGCAGTTATGAATTTAATGAATATAAAAGCGAAACTGCAAATGATTTTGATGGGATTATTCAAGTATATTCAAAGGATTTACAAGCTAATGATATAATTGCTGAAGCGAATATTTTGTGTGAAAGTATTATTTGGACCAGAAATTTGGTAAATAGTCCTGGAAATATTGTACAACCTCAATATATTGCTGAAGAAGCGCATCGAATCGCAGATAAGTTTAACCTCGCATGTGAAATTCTGGGTACAGAGGCTATGAAAGAGAAAAAAATGGGTGCGTTACTAGCTGTGGGAAAAGGATCTGCCGCAGAACCGAAACTTATTACTTTGAAATATCAAGGTTCTGATGATTCAAAATGGATTGCTTTAGTCGGTAAGGGTATTACATTTGACAGCGGTGGCATTTCGATTAAGCCTGAAGCCGGTATGGGAGAAATGAAGGACGATATGGCTGGCGCAGCTGCAGTATTGGGCGCTATAAGAGCTATTGCAAAGATGAAATTGTCTTGTAACGTAATGGCAATAGCCGCCTGTGCTGAAAACATGCCATCTGGTACAGCTACCAGACCAGGTGATATAATTAAGGCAGCCAATGGTAAGACAATCGAAGTGGTATCTACTGATGCTGAAGGAAGGATGGTGCTTGCAGATGCAGTTTGGTATGCTTGCCGCCAGGGTGCTTCCAAAGTAATTGATATTGCGACTTTGACTGGTGCAGTTATTATAGCCTTGGGGAATGAAACTGCCGCTATTGTAAGTAATAATGACAATCTATGCAAGGAAATAATATCAGCTGGTAAAGTTTCAGGAGAAAAATATTGGCGTCTGCCTTCGCTGCCAGAGTGTAAAGAAGCAATAAAAAGTGACATCGCAGATTTGCTGAACAGCGCAGGAAGAGCAGGAGGCGTAATTACAGGTGGACTATTTATTGGCGAATTTGTTGATGAAAGCATTCCTTGGGCCCATATTGATATAGGTGGTACTTCAACAACTCAGAAAACAAACGGACACTTGGTGAAGGGAGCCACAGGCATAGGCGTAGGGACTCTTGTGCAGCTTGTGAAAGGAATATGATATGCTTGTAGACTTACATATTCATAGTACTTTTTCAGACGGTTTTTTTACGCCGCAGGAAATAATTGATGCTGCCAATAAAAAGAATATAGGAGTAATATCAATTACTGATCATGATTCGGTGAATGGGTTTATTGCTGCCAGGCAGTATATCAAAACTATTTTAAACGGTCCAAGTATTTTTTCAGGCATTGAATTGGGAACACAAATTGAGGAAAAAGCCATCCATGTTCTTGGCTATCATTTTGATGAAAACTATGAACCACTTTTACAACGTACTTATGAATTGCGACACGCTCGTGAAATCAGGCTGGCTAAAATTGTTGATAAAGTAAATTCCTTGGGTTATAATGTGTCGGTTGAGGCTACCGATGTTTCACATCGTGCTTTTGGCAGACCACATGTTGCCAAAGCATTGGTAGAAAAGGGCTATTTTAAAGATATTCAGGAAGCTTTTGATATTTTGCTTAAACGTGGCAAACCGGGTTATGTGCCTCAGCCAAAATTGTCCCCTGCTGAAGCTGTTGATTTAATTCACCAGGCAGGAGGTATTGCTTTTTTGGCTCATCCAAGCGAATTACAGGATGTAACATTGGTGAAAAGTTTAGTTGAATCTATTAAATTTGATGGCATAGAGGTGTGGCATCCTTCAGCTTCTTCAGCTGAAACACATATCTGGCTTGAGTTGTCCAAAACATACAGGTTGCTTGTCAGCGGTGGTTCTGATTTTCACGGTGACAAAGGTAGATTTCCAAAAAACTTAGGAGATTTTTCAATTTTATATAGAAATGTAAAATCTATGATAGAATATAAATAGGTCTATGTCGTTTTAGGGGAGGTCATCATGGAAGTAGTTGCGTTTGTGGGACCCAGCGGCACCGGCAAAAGTCATAGGGCTTTGTCTGTTGCCCATGATAACAAAAGTGAAGCTATTATTGATGACGGTCTTCTGATTAAAGGAACCAAGATTCTTGCTGGTTCTTCTGCAAAAAGTGAACAGAATAGGATACAAGCAGTGAAACGCGCTATCTTTTCTGATCAGGAACATGTAGACGAAGTAAAGAAAGCAATTGCCAATGCACAAATCGAAAGAATCCTGGTAATAGGGACCTCTGTAAATATGGCATTGAAGATTTGTCTCCGTCTCGGTCTGCCAAAACCTGTGAAATTTGTTAAAATCCAGGATATTGCCAGTAAGCATGAAATTAACAGAGCCAGGCAAATCAGGCTTAAAGAGGGCAAACATATAGTTCCGGTACCAACTGTTGAGCTAAAACCACATTTATCAGGCATTTTGGTAGATTTGCCACATAAGCTGTTTTCCAGAAAGAAAAAAATTAAGGTCAGCGATGAAAAATCAATTGTAAGACCTTCTTTTAGTTATTATGGAAAACTTGCAATTTCAGATTATGTTGTTATCGATATTGTTAACATTATTATTGGTAAGTTACGCGGTATAGACAGGGTTACCAACATAAAGGTCAGACGTCCATCAGATCCTGTCAAGGGTATGACGATATATATTGATCTCGTTTTATTTTACGGAGCCAATATTTTCGAGGTAGTTAACATTCTGCAGCATAGAGTTAAAGAAACAGTTGAAATGATGACGGCAATGAGAGTAAAGGAAGTAAATGTTGATGTGAAGAGTTTGTCAGTAGCAACAACAGAGAAAAAATAGAAAACTATATTATTTAAGGGGGACAATTACCTTGTTAAATGAAAAACAACACGAAATGGTGCTCTTCTCGGGTTATGCCAAAGTTCCTGTGGGGATTACGGCCGCTGAAGTTTATAAGGTAATTGGCCTGGTCGTGGTCGTGGATGTTGAGACTGGCATAATTACTGAGGCCGATTGCACGCTTGCCACTAAGGTTGCACGCGATTACGTTTCTAAATTACTTATAGGTTATGATTTATCAAAAGGATCTGAAGGTATCCAGACCATTTTGGATAGAAAATATCAAGGAAATGCAAAAAAGGCTATTTCAACTGCTCTCAGAATTATTCACGATAAATACCGTAGCTTTAAAACTGAGTCAGAAAACGTTTCACTTTAAAATAAGCTTAATTACAACAAATAAAACAAGGCTCTTTACAGAGCCTTGTTTTATTTGTTTAATCGAGGTATCTCGTTTATAATAAAGAAGTACGAAATTTTATTTTAAGCTATTTGAGGAGTAATTAGATGATTGATAAGAAGTATACAATTTTAAATTATGGATGTCAGATGAATGAGTCTGATTCAGAACATTTTGCCGGGCAGTTAAGCGATTTAGGCTACAGCCTTACCAATGATTATCATAATGCGGATGTAGTGGTTGTTAATACTTGTTGTGTGCGTGAAAGTGCCGAAAAGAAAATTTTAGGGAAAATTGGTGAGCTAAAGGGTGTTAAAACTAGTCACCCGGGACAAATCATATGCGTAGCTGGTTGTATGGCACAAAAAGGCGGAGATAAATTAGTTAAGAAATATCCGCAGATTGATTTGTTAATCGGTACGGCTCAGGTAAATAATTTTAAAGCAATTCTACTTGATTTTTTAGCTGATAAAAGACAAAAGGTTTATGATGATGTAAGCATAAAGGAAACTGAGTTTGAAGGCCAATGTATCCGAAAAAGCAGCTTTGCAGCCTGGATTCCTATTATGTACGGGTGCAATAATTTTTGCACCTACTGCATTGTACCTTTTGTACGCGGCAGAGAGCGGAGCCGCAGCAAAGAAAGTATTAAAAAAGAAATTGAACGTGCTGTTGCAGACGGATTTAAAGAATTTACCTTGTTGGGCCAAAATGTTAATTCCTATGGCAAAGACCAAGGAAACCGCCATTCATTTGCTGAACTGCTCAAAGAATGTAACGATATTCCCGGCGTAGAACGTATTCGTTATATGACTAGCCACCCGCGCGATATGAGCGAAGAAGTCGTCAAGGTGGTTTCTGAGTGTAAGAATATTTGTGAAAATTTTCATATTCCTGCGCAATCTGGCAGCAATCGTATTTTAAAAGCCATGAACAGAGGCTATACTCGTGATAAATATCTTGAATTGGTTGACTCTATAAAGAAATATTGCCCTGAAGCTGCAATAACAACTGACATTATTGTTGGCTTTCCCGGTGAGACTGAAGAAGATTTTCAAGATACGCTAAGTTTAATGAGGGAAGTTCAGTTTGATGCCGCATACACTTTTATTTATTCAAAAAGATCAGGTACGCCTGCTGCTGGTTATGAAGAACAGATACCCCTGGATGTAAAAAAAGAACGTCTTAATCGTTTGATGGAAGTTCAAAATGAAAACAGTCTTGCTAAAAACAAGCTGCTTATCGGCAAAAAACTGGAAGTGCTCGCAGAAGGACCAAGTCAAAGTAACAGTGAAATCTGGACTGGCAGAACGAGAACCAATAAGTTGGTATTGTGGCCTGTCATGGGGAAAGAATATACGATAGGGCAGTCTGTCAATATTGAAATTACCTCAGCACAAACCTGGTTATTGAAAGGAAAGGCGGAATCATGACCCCAGAATACACTCCGATGGTGCAGCAGTATTTGGAAGTAAAAAGACAGCATGAGAACGAGCTGTTGTTCTTCAGATTAGGTGATTTTTATGAACTTTTTTTCGAAGATGCCTTGACTGCTTCCAAAGAGTTGAATATTACCCTGACTGGCCGAGCCGGTGGTCTTGAAGATAAGATACCTATGTGCGGTGTGCCTTATCATGCGGTTGAAGGCTATATTGCCAAGCTTGTGGGTAAAGGCTATCGTATCGCAATATGTGAGCAGGTAGAAGATCCAAAGTTAGCCAAAGGAATTGTACGACGTGAAGTAATAAAAATCATTACACCAGGTACTGCCCTAAATGAACAATTGCTGGAGGCTAATCACAATCAATATCTTGTTGCACTCACACGTCTTGATTGTGAGTTTTGCATGTCTGCAGTTGACGTTTCTACAGGCGAATGTCTTTGGTATTCAGCAACAGGTGATAGCAGCGAAGATGCGGTATGGGAACAGTTATACCGTTTGCAGCCTTCAGAGATTGTATTGTCTTTTTGCGGTGATGAGTGGGTTTGGTTAGAACAGCTTTTGCAACAAAGGCTGCCACAGTGCATGATAAGCAGATACGTTTTTGGAAACAGTGGCAATGATTATTTTTCACAACATTTTGGAAACAATGTTTCATATTCCCCGATTGTCAAAAAAACAGTGGAAATGATGCTTTCTTATCTTCACGAGACCGTTAAGTCCGATCTTACGAATATCAACCGCCTTGTGTGTGTTGATAAAGAAAAGTTCATGAACCTTGATGCAACGGCAATTCGTAACCTGGAACTGGTTAAAAATATGCGTGATGGTACAAAGCACGGAACTCTACTTGAGGTGCTTGACCAGACGTCTACCAGCATGGGCGGCAGAAAATTAAGGCAATGGATAGAATGTCCATTATTAGATTTTACATCGATTATCGAAAGGCAAGAAGCTATCAGTGCCTTTGTTGATAACGTTTCATTACGGGAAGGCTTAAGTGAAAAGTTAAAGAGCGTTTTTGATTTGGAAAGGATATTAGCTCGTTTAGAAGTTGGTTCTGCAAATGCACGCGATTTAGTTTCTTTAAGAAATTCACTTGAAGTATTGCCAGCAGTGAAAGCGCTATTATCATCAAACGGAACAAGATTAATCAGACGTTCAAATGATGAAATTTCTTTACATGAAGATATATACAGTTTGCTTGCTTCTGCTATCGTTGATGAGCCTCCTTTTACTGTTCGCGAAGGCGGCATGATTCGTGACGGCTATCATGCCGAACTGGATGAACTTCACGCGATCGCCAGAGACAATAAAATCTGGATGCGTGATTTTGAGCTAAGAATCAAAGAAGAATCCGGAATTAAGAATTTAAAAGTTGGCTACAACAAAGTTTTTGGTTATTATATTGAAGTTTCCAAGGGTAATGTTAATTTGGTACCAGAATATTTTATTCGTAAGCAAACACTTGTAAATGCAGAAAGGTACATTGTTCCGGAACTAAAAGAGTTTGAAAATAAAATTCTTAGTGCGAAAGAAAAAATTCAGGAACTTGAATATTATCTTTTCAATGATATAAGAGATAAAATCAGAGCCAGAATGGTAGAAATACAAACAACAGCACGTGCTCTTGGCAACATTGATGCCTTGCTCTCATTATCCATAGTGGCCTTTCGCAATAATTATATAAGACCAGAATTAAATAACAGGAATGAAATATCGATTAAGGATGGCCGCCATCCTGTTGTTGAAAAGTTATTACAGCGTGAGATATTTGTACCTAACGATACAATGATGGATGCTCAGACGCAAAGGGTGATTGTGCTTACAGGTCCAAACATGGCAGGTAAGTCTACTTATATGAGACAAGTGGCGCTCCTGGTACTTATGACACAGATAGGCTCGTTTATTCCTGCCAGAGCTGCCAGCATCTGTCCGGTAGATAAGATTTTCACACGCGTAGGCGCCAGCGATGATTTAGCTACTGGTCAGAGTACATTTATGGTGGAAATGAACGAGGTAGCACAAATTCTTCGTTATGCGACTTCAGACAGTCTTATAATTCTTGATGAAGTTGGCCGTGGTACAAGCACTTTTGACGGCATGAGCATTGCACGTTCAGTTGTTGAGTTTATTAACGAGAAAATTAAAGCAAAAACTTTATTTGCTACACATTATCATCAATTAATAGAACTCGAAAATGTCATGCCGGAAGTTAAAAATTACTCAGTTGCGGTCAAAGAACGCGGTAAGGAAGTAATTTTCTTAAGAAGGATTATACCCGGAGGTACTGATAGAAGTTACGGTATACATGTTGCCCAGTTAGCTGGTTTACCAAAAAAAGTTATCAGTCGCGCTGAAGAAATCCTGCTGGAATATGATGGCTTTGACAAAAATGCGCATTGTGCTGAACAGGCGGATGTGAATACAAAGTCAGAAAAGAAAAACTACCAAGAGTCCCTTTTCACGCAATCTTTATGTCAAAGTCTTATATCGATGGATGTCATGACGATGACTCCTTTAGAAGCATTAAATGCTTTATATAAACTTCAGGAGGAAGCTAAACGAGAGGGCGGCCTTTTATAATGGAGCATAAAGTCTATATTTTGGATCAAAATACGGCTAACCAAATTGCTGCTGGTGAAGTTGTAGAAAAACCAGCATCTGTGGTTAAAGAATTGGTTGAAAATTCGCTTGATGCCGGTGCTGATAAAATTGACATAACGATTCAGGATGGTGGAATCGAATATATTCGCGTTGTCGATAATGGAAGCGGCATGTCAGAGGAAAATGCCCGTCTTGCAGTTCTAAGGCATGCTACAAGCAAAATACGCATGGCTGAGGACTTATTAAGCCTTAAGACTCTGGGGTTTCGCGGTGAGGCATTACCAAGTATAGCTTCTGTTTCAAAATTTAGAATGCTAACCAGGATAGAGAACGAAGACCTCGCCACATCTATTTCCATAGACGGCGGCGAAAGCCTGGAATGTATATCATCAGGTGGTGCTGTGGGTACTACTGTAATTGTTGAAAATTTGTTCTTTAATGTTCCTGCTCGCAGAAAGTTCTTACGTACAATAAATACTGAAGGTCGGTACATCAGCGATGTTATATGCAAAGTTGCTTTATCACGCCCGGATGTAAGGTTTCAATTGGTTAATAATGAGAGAATGGTTGTCAGCACGCCTGGAAATAGTGATGCAGTCGATACGATCGTTGCCTTGTACGGCAAAAATGTAGGTAAAGAATTATTGCCGGTTTTTTGTGAGGAAAATGGCATTACCATTAGTGGTTTTGTCGGTAAACCGACTTTGTTAAAGGGAACTCGCCAGTGGCAGACAATTTTTGTGAATGGGCGGATAATAAGTAATCGCATGATATCCAAAGCAATTGATCATGCCTATCAATCTCAGATTCCCAAAGCTGGCTTTCCTTTTGCCGTTTTGAATATTACTGTTGATGCTTCCAGCATTGATGTTAATGTTCATCCGCAAAAGAGTGAAATTAAATTCAGTGATGAGGGAATGATTTACCGCACAGTTTATCACGCATTGGTTAGTGCTTTAACGACGCCTCTTAGTGCTTCAGCATCTGATCAGGATAATAAAGCGATATTTTCTCAGAAAGAAGGAATGACTCATCCTATTGATTCAAGTACAGCTGGTAAAACGCGTGAGTATTTACAGGACAGTATTTGGAAAAACAGCAACAAAAATGAGCCTGCTGGTATTGTAACCAGCAAGAGTTACTATATAAGTCAAGGGGCACAAAGTGTTTTTGAACAAGCAGCAACACCTTTACATGTTATGCAGGAGAAACTTGTTGAAAATGACAATGTATTGAAAACTTCAACTATAGAACTGCAGAATTATGATAATGGTGTGGACCAAATCTGGCCCTTAGGTCAGGTCGATCGTGTTTTCATTATTGCCCAGTCTGAGAAATGCTTATATTTAATTGATCAGCATGCCGCGCATGAACGTATTCTTTATGATAAATTGGTGAAATGCCACGAAAATGTTCCTTCACAGCAATTTTTAGTGCCTTTGTTTATTGATGCAACACCCCAGGAAATCGTCTTGATCGAAGATAATCGTCAGACATTTTTGCAATTGGGTGTTGACATTGAGCAGGCAGGAGAAGAGATGTTAAGGATAGCCAGCTTGCCTGTAGATATTAAAGATGAAGAAGCGGAGAGTTTTGTCAGAGACATTTTAAAGATGATTTCGGAAATGAAAACAATTTCCGGCAGTGACCTTAGACAAAGTGTTTTGCATTATACCGCGTGTCACGGGGCAATTAAGGCAGGCGAGCTTCTTAATATGCGGCAGATGCGAACTCTTATTCTTGACCTCTGTAATACGGAGCATCCTTTTACATGCCCGCATGGCCGCCCTTGCATGATAGAAATTACTTCAGAAGAGCTTTATAAGATGTTTAAAAGAATTTAGGAGATTATTATGCGTTTTGCAGTTACAACAGGGCTTAATGGTTCGCCGCATTTGCCTGCAGTTGCTAAAAAGTGGGCGTCAGAATTAAATGTGTCTTATCTTGCAAGGCTTTCCAAAGGAAATCTGGAAACAATATTGCTTGAAAATAACCTAGATGCCTTGATTGTTGCAACTAACAAAGGGCCACAGGTGTTTTCCTGTGAAGGCACTTTGTTTTTCCATCCAGGGATGGCCGCTTTGAGGATAAAAAGGCTTATGCTGGGAGAAAACGATAATTTCGTTGAAGCCCTTGATTTGAAACGTGGCATGAAAGTATTGGATTGTACTATGGGATTGGCAGGAGATGCAACCATAGCTGCCCATATATGTGGTGATACAGGAAGAGTAGTTGCCTTAGAGGCTTCAATGCCTATCTGGTTTGTTGTTACAAATGGTTTGCTAAATTATCGGGATAAAGATGAAAACCTGATTGAGGCTTTTCATCGTATTGAAACTGTACATACAACTGCTGCTGATTATCTTAAAACCGTGCCAGATAATTCCTTTGATGTCGTTTATTTTGATCCAATGTTTCGACACCCTGTAAGCAGTTCGGCCAATATGGTTCCGTTACGTCCTGTAGCTTATGATAAACCTCTTGAAGAAGATATTATTGAGCAAGCTCTACGTGTTGCACCTGTAGTAGTTGTCAAAGAACGCAGTGTTAAGACACTTGAAAAGCTTGGTATTTCAGAAGTGCAAGGCGGCCGCTACAGCAGAGTTAAATATGGCATTAGGAGAAGATAATAAGATGAAACCAAAAGTTGTGGTCATTCTTGGCCCTACCGCTACAGGTAAGAGTAATTGTGGAATAAAGCTGGCGCTTCGTTTAAAAACTGAAATATTATCAGGGGATTCAATGCTTGTTTATAAAAATATGAATATTGGGACAGCTAAACCAAGTGACAAGGAACTGGCATTAGTTTCTCATCACTTTGTCAATATTCTGGAACCGCACGAAAATTTTAATGTATTTGATTTTAAGTTGATGGCTGAGAAACTGATTTTAGACCTGAATGCGCAAGGCAAAATTCCACTGATTGTTGGCGGTACAGGCCTGTACATAAAAGCCCTTTTGGAAAATTATGATTTTGCTGCTATAAATGAAAAAAATGAGCTGCGTAAAGAATTGGAAAGTTTTGCAGATGAATATGGTAACGAGGCACTGCACGCAAAATTAGCCGCCCTGGATAAAGGGGAAGCTGATAGATTGCATTTTAATGACAGACGCAGAATTATAAGAGCGATTGAGACCGCTTTGCATGGGGAGAAGGTTTCACAGGAACGTGATGACGAAATCGCCTACGATGCGGTTGTCTTTGGGTTACGGATGTCCAGAGAAAAACTATATGAACGTATCAATCTGCGTGTTGATTCGATGGTCCAGGATGGCCTTTTTGCAGAAACCAAAGGATTGTTGGATTCCGGAGTGCCTGTAGATGCACAGTCTATGAAGAGTATAGGTTATAAGCAGGTTGCTCAATATTTAAATGGTGAACTTACGAAGGCCGAAGCAATTGATAAGGTTAAGCAGTATACACGTAATTTCGCTAAGCGTCAGGTGACCTGGTACAATAAGATGCCCTATATTAAATGGTTTGACCTGGAATATTACGATGATTATGACCAGATAGTCGAAGAAATGTACCAAATACTTGTTAAAAAATATAAACTGCTGTAAGATAAAAGTATTAGAGACGGGGATTTTAATGAGGGGGGCTTAATTTGAATACTAATTCCACAAAAACAGCAATTAATTTGCAAGACAGCTTTTTGAATCATGTAAGAAAAGAGAATCTTGCAGTTGTAATTTATCTAGTAAACGGTTTTCAAATAAGAGGGCTTGTCAGAGGTTTCGATAATTTTACAGTAATCATTGAGAATGATGGTAAGCAACAATTAGTTTATAAACATGCTATTTCTACAATTGCACCAGTGGCAAGCATTCAGATAATGGTGGCAGAAAAAGCGGAAAAAAAGGAATAAGTATCAAGAAAGGCTCACTATTAGTGTAGCTTTTCTTTTTTAGGAGGCCTTTTTATGGTTGATGATGTTAAACTTTTTCTTGAATATATTACCGTCGAATTAGGTTTATCACCAAACACCAAACAGGCATATGTTCGGGACATTGAACTTTTTCAAAAAAATGCTGAAAAAGATCTTCGCCAAGTAAAGCGTTCAGATATAATTGCTTATATGCAATGTCTGAAAAACAGAGGATACGCTCCTACCAGTATTGCACGCAGATTAGCTGCACTTAAATCCTTCTATCGCTTTATGAACGCAGAAGGTTATATTTCTTCCGACCCTGCCCAAGTCATTGAAGCTGGAACGAAGGGAACAAGGTTGCCTCGGGTTCTCAACCTTAATGAGGTTGAGTTGCTTTTAGATGCTCCTGACACTGCAACCGATGAAGGCTATCGCGATCGTACTATGTTGGAATTGCTTTATGCAACAGGTATGCGCGTATCTGAAATGGTAAATCTTAAAGTTTCCAATTTAAATCTTAACATGAAGTATGTGATTGCTTTCGGCAAAGGGTCCAAGGAAAGGATAATTCCTTTAGGAAAAACAGCAATACGCTATTTAGATACTTATCTTAACGTTGTGCGGCCAAAGTTATTACATGCTGAGAACAATGAAGAAAAACACCTTTTTCTAACTATTTATGGTAACGGGATGACAAGACAGCGATTTTGGCAAATTATAAAAGACTATGGTCAAAAAGCAGGCATTCGTAAAGAACTATCACCCCATATATTGCGCCACTCCTTTGCCACGCACTTATTAGATAATGGTGCCGATCTGAGGTCGGTACAGGAACTTTTGGGGCATTCTGATATTTCTACTACACAAATTTATACGCACTTAACTAATAAACGTTTGCGACTGATATATGACAAAGCACATCCACGTGCCTAACCTAATTACCAGGAGGACGACATGGCAAAAAAAATTAGAAGAAGAAATTCACGAGGAAGCGGTTTTTTACTTTTAATTATTTTCTTGGCCTTAGCTGTTGCCGGTGGTTTTTTTTATGCATCTGGCAAAGATACAGCTAAAAAAAATTCTGATGATGCCAAACAAAAAGTGCAGTCTACTGACCTGGATTTGCGTGGCAGATCAAAGTCTGCTCATGAAGCGCTCGATAGTATTTTCGCTTCGAAGACATCTTGGCGGGTCTCGGATAATGATGTCAAGGAACGCAAGCAAGAACGTACTGATAAAAAAGGGAATATCTTATGGTCTGAACGTAAATTATCAGTAAGTGTTCCAGCAGCAGAAGATTTGGAATCAGCAGCCACATGGATTACCGGCAAAGCAAAAGCGGAAAATCTTTTCATAATTTCCAGAAAAAATACATCTTTTGCCGGCAGTAAGGCAATAGTTCTTGAAGTTGCTATTTATGGCAAGGCAGGAACCCAGGAAGTAACATGCATTACCGATACTCTGACAGTATATAATGCAACTAAGGAGAAGAAATATAGCGGTAATCTGGCTGTTATTGTTGATGACTGCGGCTACGATCTTGCACCGGTGCAGAAACTATCGGGATTGCCAATCAAAATGAGTTTTGCAATATTGCCATTTAAAGCTAACAGCAGCGCTGCTCTGGGGGTTATTCAAGGTAATGGCAAAGAAGCAATGCTGCATCTGCCCATGGAGCCGTTAGATGCCTCAGCGGCTTCAGAAACAAAAATGGTTACGGTTGCTATGACGAAGGACGATGTACAGGCGTACACAAAAGAGGCAATAGATAGTTTGCCAGGTATAGCTGGAGTTAATAATCATCAGGGTTCAAAAGCTACTTCTAATCGGACTACTATGAAAGCAGTTCTTGAAGTATTAAAATCAGAAGGATTGTTTTTTATTGATAGCAATACTTACTCAAAATCAATAGGTGATCAGGCAGCAGAGGAACTCGGAGTACCAACCGCTAGAAACCAAAAGTTTCTGGACAACAGTTCAGATGTTGACGACATAAAGAAAAATATCTGGGCAGCTGCTGAAATGGCTGACAAAAACGGTCTTGCAGTTGTAATATGTCATGCAAGGCCAAATACGGCTAAGGCTTGGTCTGAAGTCTATAGTTCTTTAAAGGATAGCGGCATTAAGTTTGTCAATGCATCAAGTATTGTACATTGATTATATTTATATATCAGAGGTGTGAGTATGATGTTTGTAGAAGAGACCATTGAAAAATATGAAAAATACCTTAATCCGTCGGTAGCTCGTTTATTCAGGTTTATGGGCCTGGCAAGTGTTGAAGCAAAGGCTGAAGGCTGGATAATTACTGATAGTGATGGAAGAGAGTTTATTGACTGTTTGGGCGGCTACGGCATGTTTTGCCTTGGGCATCGTCACCCGAAAGTTGTTGAAGCTGTTAAAGGGGCGTTAGACACTATTCCAATGTGCGGCGAAATATTATTTAACCGTCCGATGGCCGATTTAGCTGAACGTCTGGCTGAGATTACTCCTGGTAATCTTCAGTACAGTTTCTTTGTTAACAGTGGCACTGAGGCCGTAGAAGGCGCTCTGAAAATAGCAAGACTGGCAACAGGCAGGAAGAAATACATAGCTGCTCAAAATGCGTTTCACGGTAAGACTTACGGTTCTTTGACTGCCACAGGCAGGGATTTATTCAGAAAACCGTTTGAGCCTTTATTGCAAAATTTTACGCATGTTGAATTTGGCAATATTGCGTCGCTTGAAGCTGCTATGGATACTGATACTGCTGCAGTAATTCTTGAACCTATTCAAGGTGAAGGCGGAATTATTGTACCTCCTGATGGTTATCTTACTGCGGTTCGTGCTTTATGTGATAAATACGGTGTGCTGCTGATAGCTGATGAAGTTCAGACAGGCATAGGCCGTACAGGAAAGTGGTTTGGCGTCGACCACGAAGGAGTTACTCCTGATATTATGGCTTTAGCTAAGGCTCTTGGCGGCGGCATTATGCCTATTGGTTCTTTTACAGCTACACCGGAAGTATGGGCTGGATTAATTGAGTCACCTTTCTTACATACTTCAACATTTGGCGGTAACCAAATGGCGTGCGTGGCTGGTTTAGCTACTTTGAAAGTTATAGAAGAAGAGGATTTGCTGAATCGTAGTGCTGTGTCAGGCGCATATTTGAAGAAAGGCTTGGAAGAGATACAGAAGGATTATCCTTTGGTAATTAAAGAGGTACGTGGGCGTGGCATGATGATTGGCATTGAGCTGACCAAAGAAGGTGCCGGTGGCATGCTGATGTCCTTGATGATCGATAGCAACATCTTGATTGCGTATACTCTCAATAATCCTAAAGTAATTCGCATGGAACCGTCTTTGATAATGCCTATTGAAGTTATCGACCAGGTTTTGGAGGCTTTTCGTAAAGCTATACAGCAAACTAATGCTGTTATTGAGGAACTATAAGGGAGAGTGTAGTAAAGATGCCTTTTGTGGAAACTAAAACAATAATTTACGGTAACATTGATGATATCTATAATATAGTAAAAAATATGGAAGCATATCCAAGCTTCATGAATGATCTGGAAAGTGTCAAGATTTTAGAAAAAGGGACTGACTACACACTTAGTCATTGGGTTTCTAATGTTGATGGCAGACGTATTGTCTGGACAGAGAAGGATAATTTCTATGATGCCGAAAAGAGAATTACCTATAAGCAAACTGAAGGTGACTTAAAGAAAATGGAAGGCGAATGGCGGCTTACTGACTCAAATGATGGAGTAGAAGTTGTGCTTTCTGTTGATTTTGAATTTGGTATACCGATGATTGCTGGTCTGCTTAATCCGATTTTAAAGAAAAAAGTGCGTGAGAACAGTGAGAATATGCTGGCTGCAGTAAAGGCCAAAATTGAGAAATAACACTAAATAAGTAGATTTTTCACATATTCTTTACTTTTCATATCTTGAAGGTTAGAATAAGCTCTTATATAATGGTCATAATAGCTTAAAGCTACATACTTTAGGAGGAACAATGAATAGTTTAAAAACAGTATTTTTATTGACGTTGTTAACAATGATTTTGGTAGGCGTAGGTGGAGCGGTCGGCGGCAGAAACGGCATGCTCATTATGTTGGCTTTTTCTGTTATCATGAATTTTTTCAGCTATTGGTACAGTGATACGATTGTTTTAAAAGCATATAATGCCGAAGAAGTAAACATTAATACGGCACCAGAGTTGGTTAAAATAGTTGCTGGTTTAGCGAGACGCGCTCAATTGCCAATGCCGAAAGTATATATTATTGATGAGCCGGTGCCAAATGCTTTTGCAACCGGTAGAAATGCGGAACACGCCTCTGTTGCGGTCACCAGCGGCATAATGCGGCTTTTGTCAAGAGAAGAAATGGAAGGTGTTCTTGCACATGAACTTAGCCATATAAAGAACCACGATATCTTGATAAGCACTATTGTTGCTACAATTGCAGGCCTGATAGCCACAATTGGTAACATTGTACAGTGGGGAGCTATATTTGGTGGCTTTGGCCGCAGTAACGATGATGAAGAAGGTAGTGGCGGAATTGCGGGGTTTCTTGTCACTGTAATTCTTGCACCGATTGCTGCTACTTTAATACAATTCGGTATTTCCAGATCACGCGAATATATGGCTGATGAATCTGGTGGCAGAATGTGCGGAAATCCATTGGCGTTGGCTAGTGCTTTAGCCAAAATTGACGACTATGCTCATAGAAGGATAATGCCTGAAGCTACTCAGGCTACAGCGCACATGTTTATCATTAATCCTCTGTCAGCCAGTCGGAAAACGTTGATGAATCTTTTCAGTACGCATCCAACTACGGAAAGCAGAATTGAAAAACTAAAAGAACTTGCTCGTAGAATTGACCGGATTTAAAAAACTGATAACAAGGCAAAGCAAAAGCTTTGCCTTGTTTTTTCTTTAAAAGCTTCGACAACAATCTTTTGAGATGATATAATGTGAGTTGTTTGAGAGTTTCATATATAACATTTCTTATGAAGGAGAACAGGTTATGGATGAAAAAATGAAATGGCTGAAAAGATACTCAGAAACTTGTGGAGTATCTGGTTTCGAAGGAAGAATTAAAGATTTGCTTATAGAACGCTTAGATAAAAAAGCTGAGGTTTCTTATGACAAGTTAGGCAGTGTTGTTTTTACAGCAGCAGGCGCTAAAAAAGAGCCGAAAATTATGTTAGCCAGCCATATGGATGAAATAGGTTTTATGGTAAAACATATAACTAAAGAAGGCTTTTTAAATTTTGTTTGTTTAGGTGGTTGGTGGGAACAGGTTATGCTGGGGCAGCGTGTTATAGTTCATGGCACAAAGGGAGATTTAGTCGGTGTAATAGGGAGTAAACCTCCTCACATACTAACCCAAGAAGAACGCAATAAGGTAGTGCAAAAAAAAGACATGTACATAGATATAGGGGCTTCTGATGAAGCTCATGCCAGATCCCTGGGCGTTACTGAAGGCTCAGCTGTTACTCCATATGCATCCTTTGCAGTGATGGGAGATGGGAAAACGCTTCTTGGCAAGGCTTGGGACAACAGAATTGGTTGTGCAATCATGGCGGATGTTATGGAAGAGATTGCAATAGATAAACATGCAAACACTGTTTATGGTGTTGCGACGGTGCAGGAAGAAGTTGGCTTGCGCGGCGCTCAGACTAGCGTTAATATGCTGAAACCTGATATTGCTTTTGTAATCGATACATGTGTTGCAGGCGGTACTCCTGGTGTCGCTGATGATATAGCCCCTGCAAAAATAGGTAAAGGAATTGCGATCACAATTTATGATGCTGGTATGTTACCCAATATTGCGCTACGTGATTATGCTTTTGCTGTAGCCAAAGAGCTTGGTGTACCAACCCAGATCAGCATTTCAGAAGGTGGTTCTACTGATGGCGGACGTATACATCTGCATGATGCTGGCGTCCTGACTCTGACTTTTAGCGTACCTACAAGGTATATTCATAGCCATCAAAGCATAATTCATATGGACGATTATTTAGGAGCAGTAAAATTAATTACTGCGATGATTAAAAATATTGATTCTAAAAAGTATGCAGCATTACTTAAGGACTAGAAGCGCATTTGCGATTCAGTATAAAATTATTTAATTATGAGGAGAGATTTGATTATGCAACAAACTTTAGTACTTGTAAAACCAGACGGAGTTAAGAAAAACCTGATTGGTGAAGTTATTTCACGTTTCGAAGGAAGAGGATTAAAAATATCTGCCTTGAAATTAGTAAAAATTACTGAAGAACAAGCAAAATTTCATTATGCTGAGCATGCAGAAAAACCTTTCTTTGGTGAATTAGTTGACTTCATTACTTCCGGACCAGTTGCAGCTATGGTTGTATCTGGCGAAAATGCTATTAAGGCTGTAAGAGGAATGATGGGTGCAACTAATCCTTTGGATGCGGTTCCTGGTTCAATTCGTGGCGATTTTGCTCTTACTATTGGCGAAAACATTGTTCATGGCAGTGACGGTGAAGAAAGCGCTGCTCGTGAAATCAATAATTTCTTCAAAGCTGAAGAAATCTACTGATATATCTAATTGAAAGGTGGCGGCAAAATGAAAGCGAGTGTTTATACTAGAACTGGAGACAAGGGAACTACTGGCCTATTGAGTGGTGAAAGGGTTCCTAAACAAAGTTTGCGTGTAGAAGCGTATGGTTCCATTGATGAAATCAATTCAACGTTAGGTCTTGCGAGATCTTTGGTGAAGAGAGACGATGTTAAAGGTACCATATACAAAGTACAACAACTATTGATGTCTCTGATGGCTGACATTGCTAGCATAAATTTGCCAGAACCATATATTACATCTGATCATGTAGCTTTACTCGAAAATACTATTGACCAATACGACTCTCTTTTAAAGCCTTTGTCGCGGTTTATTATTCCTGGTGATACTCCAGGTGCCGCTGCATTGGACATGGCTCGCACAGTCACGAGACGTGCAGAACGCGCATGTTTAAGAGTTGCCGAAAAAGAGAGTATTAATGAAAATGCTTTAGTTTGTTTGAATCGACTTTCAGACCTTTGTTTCATCTTGGCCAGAGTTGAAATAGAAGTTGCGGAGTAATAATTAGATTGGCTAAATAGTGTAGACGAAATTAATCGTCTACACTATTTTTTTAAAAATTATTTAGCATAGAAGGTTAAATCGATTTTATGTAGAATATAATAGCTTGGAAAAACTAACGGGTGTGATGGATGCGTTCATCACTTAAAAGGGAAGACCGGTGAAATTCCGGCGCAGTCCCGCTACTGTAATGGGGAGCTAAACGCAAAATGCCACTGGTAAACTGGGAAGGCGCGTGTATGCTATGATCCAAAGCCAGGAGACCTGCCTGTAAAAAACCATTTTACCTACGGGAGATAGGGACGTGGCAATATAGAATAGCTTTTGCTTATGGCTATATTTATTTGTCCTCTCTCAGTAGAGGATTTTTTATTTGGAGGTTAATAAAATTGGCTGGAAAATTAGTTTTGGTTATTGGTGGTGCTCGTAGCGGAAAAAGCAGCTTTGCAGAAAAGTTTGTTTTGAATTATGGCTCTAAATGCGCTTATATTGCTACGGCGGAAATTCTTGATGAAGAGATGGCGGAAAGAGTCAAACAGCATCGACTTCGTCGTGATGGTAACCGATGGGTTAATTTTGAAGCACCTTACAACGCTCATAATGCTATAGTTGTCGCTGGTGAAGCTGCGGATTGCATCTTGTTTGATTGTCTTACTCTATATCTGTCTAATCTAATGTATGGCAAAGATGCACCGGACAATTTTGAAGAAAAATGCTTATATGTAAAAAATGAAATTGACAAATTGCTATTGGCTGCTAGAAAGACTAACAAGACTGTAGTTTTTGTGTCGAATGATGTAGGCGGTGGTATCGTCCCTGATAACCTGATGGCACGTGAATACAGAGATGTTGCAGGATGGCTCAATCAGCAAGTTGGTTTTGAGGCTGATTTTGTCTACTATGTTATCGCTGGGCAAGCTGTTGATATTAAGAAATTAGCATTTAAATTTGAGAATAATCCATCACTGGGAGAATAATATGAAAGAACTTTTAGAAGAAATAATTATAGGTCATCCTTCTAAGAAAATTGAAAATGAGATTTACCATAAGTGGGATCTTATGGATAAACCTAAAAACAGTTTAGGTAATGTTGAAAAAATGGTAGCAAAATACGGCGCGATGCTCGGATGTGAATTGCCTAATGTTTTGAAGCCGGCTATGCTACTGATGTGTGGTGACCATGGTATTGCTAAATATGGTGTAAGCGCCTATCCGCCAGAAGTAACAATTCAAATGATTAACGGCTACATGAGAGGTACAGCAGGTGCCAACGTTATGGCAAGACACGCGAACACTGATTTGTTTGTTGTAGACGTAGGTGTAAATGCTGATTTATCAAACTTGAAAGCCGTTCGTAATGAAAAGGTAGCTGGGGGTACTGAAGATTTTACCAAAGGGCCAGCTATGACTGCGAATCAGGCTATTAAGGCAATTCAAGCAGGTATAAAAGTAGCTGATGAGTGCATAGATAAGGGATATAATCTCTTGGTTACAGCAGAAATGGGAATCGGAAATACGACATCGACTGCCGCCATTGCTTCTGCCATGTTAAAGCTTGAACCTGAATTAACTGTTGGTAGGGGTACAGGTATTAATGACGAAAGAATGCAGATAAAGCGGCGAGTTGTTGCAGAGGGTTTAGCAGTAAATGCTCCCATTGCTGACAATTCTCTTGATGTTTTGTGTAAAGTAGGCGGTTATGATCACGCAGGGCTTGTCGGTATGATTATCGGCGGAGCCAGAAGACGAGTTCCTATTATGATTGACGGAGTTAATGCTACGGCAGCTGCATTGATAGCCTGGGGCATATATCCGGAATGTGCAGAATACATGCTTTGTTCGCATTTATCTGAAGAAATTGCACATAGAAAAATGCTGTCTCAATTAAATTTACATCCTATTGTTGACGCCGGTATGCGTCTTGGTGAAGGGACAGGCGCATCTCTTGCAATTGTAGTTTTACAGACAGCGCTGGAATTGTATAACGAAATGAATAAACAATAATAGATGAAATGTGGGAACTTCTGATGAGAGATTTTATAACTTGCCTGGAATTTCTAACAAGAATAAGATTTACAAAGCGCGATATATGGACAAAGGAGGATTTTTCCAGAAGTGTTCCTTATTTCCCGTTAGTAGGTCTTATTATTGGTGGCTTTCTGGCATTAGTGAATATAGTTTTATTGCAGACAAATGTTTCTAACTTTCTGCGTGCCTCTTTGCTAATTTTGGCAGAAATAATTATAACTGGTGGTCTTATGTATGATGGTTTCATGGATACAGCAGATGGAGTTTTTTCAGCACGTGACAGAGAGCGTATGTTGGAAATTATGAAAGATAGCTGTGTTGGTTCTAATGCTGTGCTGGCTGTTATTGTGTTAATAATGTTAAAGATTTCTGTTTATCTTGAAATGCCGCCAGCCGACCTTTCATATATAATTATTGCAATGTCAGTAGCGACAAGAACTTTTATGGTTTTATTTATTGTCAACTTTCCATATGCACGTAAGGAAGGAATTGGCAATCTTTTCAGGATGTACGCTAAACCATACTATACTTACATTGCGTTTTTTCTAGGCATGATATTTATTTATGTTTCAGGTGGATTTGCCGCTGTGACTGTTGCCGGACTTTGTCTTGTAATTTTGTTGATGGTAGCGAATTATTTTGTAAGGCTGTTAGGTGGTCTGACTGGCGATACCTATGGAGCTTTAACGGAAATCGGCAACGTAATATTTCTCTTGCTTACAATATTTATGAGATCAGGTGGTTATTAAATGATTGATATTTTAGAATTGATTTCAAACATAAAACCTTTAGATAGAGGGGCGATTAATGAAGCAAGGTATCATTTTGATAATTTGATTAAACCTAAAGGGTCTTTAGCAAAACTTGAAGATATGGTTTGTCTCTACATAGGCGCAACTGGAGAAACTGATCCTGTTAAACTTGAATATCCAAAAAAGGTCATTAGTCTTTGGGCATCTGAGCAAGACAGAACTTTTTTAGATAAGACGTATTTAGGCAGGGAACCATTAAACTTTTTGGCTAAGAAGGCCAAAAGTGAAGTGTTTATTACGGAATTGATCTGCCGTCAGGATGATTCAGCAGCAGAAAATATGATTGATGCATTACTTAAAGGTATAGATACTACAGAAAAAAATATAAAGAGCAATGGCTACCAATTATTTTCTGTTGCAATACCTGGCAGGTATGCTTTACCGGTAGAATGGAATAGTATCAAGAATGAAGAACCTTATACTATTTTGCAGCATTTTGGAGATGTCAGACTGGCAGCAGCAGTTGGCGCGATTTTAACCTCTGCATATTTGCGGACTCCTATTATGCTAGATGGTTTAGCCTCAGTTTTAGCATGTTTTATTGCGGCAAAAATTGCGCCATTGTCTTTGGAATATTGTATTGCAAGCAACATAACAACCGAAGAAGGGCAGGAGGGCCTTATTAAAGAATTGGCATTATCTGCAGTATTGCGTCTGCAAATATCACAGGGCCAGGGAGAAGGCACCTCATTGGCCTTTACTTTGTTTGATGCCGGAATTAGGGCGTATAAAGAAATGGAGACCTTTGCCCAGGCTGGAGTTCATTCAGAATTAGAAGAATTTTCCGTTTCAAAAAATAATTAGTTGGAGTTTGAGCAAATGAAGAAGATTTTTTTAGCTAGACACGGGCAGACTGATGCCAATAACACCTACACTTTCCAAGGTCATATTGACAACCACCTCAATTCCAATGGCCTTTTGCAAGCACAAAAATTAGCTGGTTACTTTACAGATCTTAATCTACCAAAAATATATACTAGTGATTTAATTCGTACTGTTGAAACCGCAAAACCTACAGCAGAAGTTCATGATTCAGAGATTGTCAAAGTTCCGGCTTTAAAAGAGATTAGTTTTGGCGATTGGGAAGGTTTGACTTATGAGCAGATAAAAGCTAAGTGGCCCAAAGATATCGAAACATTTTTTAAGAAACCTGCTGAAGTGAAAATTAGTGGTGGGGAAAGCTTTTCTGATGTGCAAAATCGTGCCTGGGAAGCTTTCAAAAAAATAGTGCAAGAATATGATGATGAAAGTGACATCTTTATTGTTTCTCATGGTGGAACTGTACGAACAATTTTATGCGCGATAATGAATCTTGATTTAAATGAAATGTGGAAAATTAGCATTGATAATGCGGGAATAAGTTGTATCCTACAGTTGGAAAAGCGTTGCTGGATAAAAAATATTAATGATACGAATTTTCTAAAATAAAAACAATTAAAAGCATTTTTAGCACATTATTTTTGTATATAAAAATAATGTGCGTGCAGTGTTGACTTTTATCTCCTAATAATATATACTACAGCTAGTGATATCTCACCAGGTTCGATAGGATTCCACACTTCTTCCCAACTTCTTGGGGAAGCTTAGGAACATATCTATGAGTCCGCATGGGGTATAGATAAGAAGGAGTGATAGTAATGAAGGAAGACAAAACTTTAACATGCCGCGAATGTGGCGCAGAATTCGTTTTCTCAGCTTCTGAGCAAGAATTTTATGAAGAAAAAGGATTCACAAATGAACCTGGACGTTGTCCTGCTTGCCGTCAAGCCCGCAAACAACGCATGGGCAATGGTGAACGTGCACCGCGTCAAATGTATTCTGCAACTTGTGCTGAGTGCGGTTGCCAAACAGAAGTTCCATTCCGTCCATCTATGGACAGACCAGTTTATTGCCGCGATTGCTTCAATAAACTTAAAGAACAATAATATGTATTATAAACCAGCTACTTATGTAGCTGGTTTTTTTGTGTTTTGTGTCTTTTATCTGCAATATTTGTTATAATAGTAGGCGTAGGGCTGATATTAGGGAGTGATTTACTATTTTAAAATTTAAGGATATTGAATTAAGTGATAAGGATACTTTTGATAGATATTTTGCAATGAAATATTATCAAGGATCTGAATGTACTTTTACCAATTTATTTGTTTGGCGTAGATGTTACAGAATATGTTGGGCAATTACACACGAGTTTCTTATTATTAAGGTAACTCGTGATGATATTACGTTTGTGCTACAGCCTTTTGGAGGCGCTGATGAAGATTTTCCGGCTGTAATAAGAGAGTTAAAAGAAACTTTTGAAGGAAAGCCATTTGAAATGCGCGGTATTTATGCGGAAACACTGCCGTTGTTGAAATCTTGTTTACCTGATACGACTCAATTTATTGATGATAGGGATAATTGGGATTATGTTTATCTTAGAGATAACTTAGCAACTTTAGCAGGTCGTAAGTATCATGCTAAAAAAAATCACGCAAACGCTTTTAGAAAAGAGAATCCAGATTATGTTTTTTCTTTGATTACAAAGGAAGATATAGCTGACTGCATTGCTTTTGCTGATTTATGGTGTGAAATGAAAGGGCAAAACGCAGAAGGTTTGCGCTGCGAACTTTGTGCTTTGGAAGAAGCATTGAATAATTTTGGAATTTTGAACATCAGAGGCGCATTAATACGAATTAATGGTGTTGTTCAGGCTTTTTCAATTGGTGAAAAATATAACAAGGATATGGCTGTAATTCATTTCGAAAAAGCTAATCCAGATATCCGAGGCATTTATGCAGTTATTAATCAAGATTTTTGTGCAAAAGTTTGGACTGATGTAACATATATTAACAGGGAAGAAGACATGGGATTGGAAGGCTTACGCAAAGCTAAAGAATCCTACCAGCCAGAGTTCATGGTAAAAAAATATACTGCTTTTATTAGTGATTAATGGAGAACAATATGGAATTTCATTTAATTAATGGAAAAAATATATCGCAAGTTGAGTCTTTGTGGGATTATTGCTTTGAAAAAAAAGATTCATATTTTTTTAAATGGTATTTTAATGAATACTGTTTAAAGCAAAATGCCGTTCTTGGTGGTTTCAATAAGCAGGGAGTTTTGTCTACAATGGTTCATCTCAATCCCTATACATTGAAATTGCGCGGAATGGATGCAGGAACATCATATTTGGTGGGAGTTGCGACTGATCCTGCTGCTCGCGGAAAACGTGCTATGAAAGAATTATTTGAGATGGCGTTTGCCATCTTAAAAGCACAAGGAAAGTTTTTTGTAATTTTAATGCCGGAACATGCTGGCGTTTATCTGCCTTACCAGTTTGCTTTTGTTTATTTCAAACATCGCTATGAATTACCCTTACGCGGGCTGGCCTATGGAGAAGTCGATGACAGCATCGAGCTTAAAAGGATTGAGAACCTAAACGACTTTACTGAATTCAGCAATCTCTACGAAAGCTATGTGCAAAAATATAATGGCTTTGTCATAAGGTCTGAACGCGAATGGAGCAATTTCTGGACTGTCTTCACCAATGAAAGCGGCGAAGCCGCTATTGCCTATAGAGGAGATTTGCCTGTAGGATATGTATTATATCAACGCGTAGGAATGGTGTTCAAAATTATCGAAATGGCTTATGTTGATGCAGCGGTAAAAAATAGTTTTTTGCGATATGCAAGACAACATATAGCACAATGTGATAAACTTGAATGGTTGGCAGAAGCCGATGATTTAACATATTTGCAATTTCCTGATCAATCGCATTGTGGCAGTATGCTTCCATTTATGATGGCCAGAATAATTGATGCCAGAAGAGCATTAGAGTTTTTACCAATAAATAATGAGCATATTGAAGGTAGTTTTACCATTCTGATAACTGATGACTTGGTTAAATCAAACAATATTTTGGTAAAACTGGATATTGGTAATGATGGTATAAAAATTGAGGATACTTTAAATTTGCCTGATATCGAAATGGATATAAGCGCTTTTACTCAGCTTTATTTTGGACAGTTCAGTTTGTCGGAATTAGTTGCAGAGAATATTGTTGCAGTCCATTCTACTGATGCAGGGCGCTTGTTGTCAGATATTTTGCCAAAGTGCAATAATTATATTAATGAGTATTATTAGTTTGGAGGATGAATATGAGCAACAAAATCAAGAGAATATTTGTGGAAAAGAGACCTGAATTTGCTATAGAAGCGCAGGAATTGCTTGCGGATTTAAAGCAAAATCTTGGGCTCAATAATATTAAAAGCATGCGTATTCTCAATCGTTACGATGTTCTTGGCCTTACAGATGAGGAATTTTTGGAAGCCAGCCAACACGTATTATCAGAGCCGCCAGTAGATATGCTTTTTGAAGAAGAGCTTATTTTGGACAAAAATGCAAAAAGTTTTGTCGTTGAATTGCTTCCCGGACAGTATGATCAAAGAGAAGATTTTGCGGAACAATGTGTTCAGCTGATTACCCAAAAAGAGAAACCTATGGTCTCAAACGCTAAAGTATACGTCTTCGAGGGTTCAGTATCTGATGCCGATATGGAGCGTATAAAAAAATACTGCATTAACCCAATTGAAGCTAGGGAAACCTCCTGGGAAAAACCGACTACTTTGCAAACTACCTGTGAAGAACCGGCCAGAGTCGCTGTATTGAAGAATTTTAACAATTTCACACGTCCTGAAATGGAGTCATTCCGAATTGATAGCGGTCTAGCTATGGATTTGGAAGATTTATTATTTTGTCAAAAATATTTTCAGGAAGAAAACCGTCCTCCAACAATTACTGAAATAAAGGTGCTTGATACTTATTGGTCGGACCATTGCCGCCATACAACATTCATGACAGAAATTGAGGATGTTGAAATTGCGCCTGGTATCTATAATCAACCTATTCAAACTGCTTATGATCGTTACATAGAAGTAAGAGATAAAATTTATGGTACCAAAACTGAGCGCCCTGTTACCTTGATGGATATTGCAGTTGTTGGCATGAAAAAACTGCGCAGTGAAGGTAAGCTTGCAGATTTGGACGTTTCTGATGAGATTAATGCATGCAGCATAATCGTGCCTATTGAAATTGATGGTAAAAATGAAGAGTGGCTTGTTATGTTTAAAAATGAAACACATAATCATCCCACGGAGATTGAACCTTTTGGTGGTGCAGCTACTTGTCTCGGAGGTGCAATTCGTGATCCATTATCTGGTAGAGCTTACGTGTATCAAGCAATGCGTGTAACTGGTGCTGCCGATCCTAGGACGCCAATTGAAGACACATTACCAGGCAAATTACCACAGCGTAAAATAACCATTGGCGCTGCAAGTGGCTATAGCTCATATGGTAATCAGATTGGTCTTGCAACTGGTCATGTTCAGGAATATTATCATGATAATTTTGTTGCTAAACGTATGGAATTAGGTGCCGTAATTGGTGCTGTTCCTCGTAAAAATGTACGTAGAGAAACACCTGCTGAAGGTGATTTGATTATCTTATTAGGCGGCCGTACTGGTCGTGATGGTTGTGGTGGAGCAACTGGCTCATCAAAAGAACATACAATTGAATCATTGCTTTCCTGCGGTGCAGAGGTCCAAAAAGGTAATCCACCTACAGAAAGAAAAATTCAACGCCTTTTCCGAAACCCAGAAGTTGCCAAATTGATAAAGCGTTGTAATGACTTCGGCGCAGGCGGTGTTTCTGTTGCTTGCGGCGAACTTACTGATGGTTTGGTAATTAACCTCGATAAAGTGCCAAAAAAATATGAAGGACTTGATGGTACAGAGCTTGCTATATCTGAATCTCAGGAACGTATGGCACTAGTTATTGAAGCAAAAGATTGGGAGAAGTTTATTGGCTTTGCAGACAAAGAAAATCTGGAAGCCACTGTTGTAGCTGAAGTTTCTTCTAATCCACGTCTTGTCATGTATTGGCGTGGTGAGAGAATTGTTGATTTGTCCAGAGCTTTTCTTAACACAAACGGTGTTGCTCAAAAAACCGATATTTGTGTAAAAGAGCTTACCGAGACCAGCATTTTTAATAAAGTACCAACCTGTGTTGTTGAGAACAATTTGGAACAGTCTTGGTTAGCGAATCTATCCAGATTGAATGTATGCAGTCAAAAGGGCCTTTCCGAGAGATTCGACAGCACGATTGGCAGGGGAACAGTATTAATGCCTTTTGGCGGCAAAAATCAATTAACGCCGACTGAAGGTATGGTTGCGCGTATACCAGTACTGAATGGTGTGACCAATTCTGCATCTGTTATGGCCTGTGGTTACAATCCGGAAGTTGCTTGCTGGAGTCCGTTCCATGGTGCAATGTACGCGGTTGTTGAATCAGTATGTCGTGCTGTTGCTTTAGGCGCAGATCCAGATAAAATACACCTTACATTGCAGGAATATTTCCCTAAATTGAATAATGTTGAAACCTGGGGGCAGCCTTTCAGCGCTCTTTTAGGAGCATTTATGGTGCAGGATGCGTTGGGTATTGCCGCAATTGGTGGTAAAGACAGTATGTCAGGCACATTTATGGATAAAACTGTGCCGCCAACACTTGTATCTTTTGCTGTTTCTGTCATCGATGGCGAAAATGCAATTTCTACGGAATTTAAAGACGCCGGCAATAATGTTGTTTTTATTGCTGCACCGCGTGACGAACATGAGGTTATTGATTTTGAGATTCTGCGTAAAAATCTCAGAGCTCTACATAAAGCTATTCTAGCTAATAAAGTAGCATCAGTAGGTGTAATAAAAGAGGGCGGTATTGCTGCAGCAGTATCTGTTATGTGCTTGGGCAACAGTCTTGGATTTGAATTTATAAAGCCTTTCAATGATACTGATAGTTTATTCACATTGCAGCCAGGTGGCTTCGTAGTAGAGTTAGCTGACGGACTTTCCCCAGAAGAAATATTTACTGATGTTGAATATATTAATCTTGGTCATTTGACTGCTTCCAGGCTTATTTCTTTGAATGAAACAGAAATTACTCTGGATAATATTACAAGTGCATATTTGAATCCGCTGGAAACAATTTTCCCACGCATTGTAGATGCGGGAGCAAAGGTTGCAGAGATCAATCAACCTTTGTACAAGGAATCATTACCGTTGACTGCTCCTTATTCTATTGCCAAGCCGCGTGTGTTTATTCCTGTGTTCCCTGGTATAAATTGTGAATATGATACAGCAGCTGCTTTTGAGGATGCCGGTGGTATTGCCGAGGTATTTGTTGTAAGAAACTTATCGGCAGCAGCAATCAATGATTCTATTGATACAATGGTTAAAATGATTAACAATTGCCAAATTTTGATGTTACCTGGTGGATTCAGTGCCGGCGATGAACCTGATGGTTCCGGCAAATTTATTGCCACCATGTTCCGTAACAAAAAAATTCAGGAAGCTGTTAATACTTTATTACAAGAACGTGACGGTTTGATGCTTGGTATTTGTAATGGTTTCCAGGCTCTTATCAAGCTTGGATTAGTGCCTTATGGTGAAATAGTTGACATGCGCCAGGATTCTCCAACTCTTACCTTTAATAAGATAGGACGGCACGTTTCACAAATTGTAGAAACAAAAATTATTTCTAATAAATCTCCTTGGCTTAATTTTGTTGAGCCTGGCGATATTCATTCTGTGGCTGTTTCACATGGTGAAGGTCGTTTTTATGCTACGGAAGCTGAGATTAAACATCTATTTGCAAATGGACAGATTGCTACTCAGTATGTGGACCAAAATGCCGATCCAACCATGAAAATGCCATACAATCCAAATGGTTCACTGTATGCTATTGAAGGTATTACCAGTCCTGATGGCCGCGTTTTTGGTAAAATGGGTCATTCTGAACGTTATGTTCCTGGTTTAATGAAGAACATTCATGGTAACAAAGATCAAAAAATATTTATTTCCGGTGTTAAATATTTCGATTAACCAGCAAAATGAAAAAGGTGGCCTGCATCTAAATGTGATGCAGGCCACCTTTTAGTCATCAATCTTTATTTTTCCGCATTTGTTTTCGTAATCATCAACAATCCATTTTAAAATTTGCTCGATTTCTTTATTAACTGAACGGCCGTTGTTGTCAGCAATAAATTTGAGTTTTTTAAGAATGACGGGATGGACTCTTAGTGTAAAACGCGATAATTCCATATGATTGCCCCCTTTAATGATGTCACTATTATGTCAAAAAAACTTCATAAAGACGCTTTAATGATATTTTATGTTAATTTTCGGGATTAATCAATAGTATTTATAAGAAATGTATTATGATGTTATTTGACCAATTAAATAGGATAAAAGCAGGTAATTGTGGTAAAATAGAGCGTGTAAGTATTGATGTTTATGGGGCTTTTATTAAAATTTAGGGAGGCAAATATGAAGTTAGACATTAATAGTATTCATTCAGGATTTAAAGTTTTGGAGACAACGTATATTGAAGAATTAAAGTCGGACGCCTCCATTTTGGAACATACCAAAAGTGGTGCTAAGGTTCTATACATAGGTAATAAGGATGATAATAAGGTCTTCTCAATAAGTTTCAGGACTCCTCCAAATGATGATTCAGGTGTAGCGCATATTCTGGAGCATTCTGTTTTGTGTGGTTCACGTAAGTATAGATTGAAGGAACCTTTCGTAGAATTGGTCAAAGGGTCAATGAACACATTTTTGAATGCAATGACGTACCCAGACAAGACAATGTATCCTGTTGCAAGCCGTAACGATAAAGACTTTCATAATTTAATGGATGTATATCTTGATGCGGTATTTTATCCGCTAATCTATGAAAATAAATATACACTATTGCAAGAAGGTTGGCATTACTCAATAAATGATGAGAAAGAGCCATTAAAATATAATGGCGTAGTCTATAATGAAATGAAAGGGGTATTTTCTTCCGCTGATGCTTTGTTGGATTATGAATCGATGCGCGCATTATTCCCGGATACCTCATATCGTTTTGAATCAGGTGGACATCCAGATTCAATTCACGAACTAACACAAGAACAGTTTTTGAATTTCCACCAAACATACTACAGCCCTGAAAATGCTTATATTTATCTATATGGTGATCTCGATATTCTTAAAACATTGGATTTTCTTGATCATGAATATTTAAATAATTTTACAAAAAACAGAAAAGTAAACTCAGCTATCTCCATTCAAAAACCTTTTGTCAGAACAAAAGACGTTGAAGCTACATATCCGGTTGGCGAAAATGAAGATACAAATGGAAAGACATATCATGAACTTCATGTTGTCGTTGGCAAAGCTACTGATGTAAAGACTGGTACGGCGCTGCGCCTTCTGGAAACTGTTCTATTAGAGTCAAATTCTGCTCCTCTTAAATTAGCTCTTATGGATGCAGGTATTGGTTCTGATATTGGTGGCTCATATGCCGGAAGTTATCTACAGCCGATTTTTTCAATTAAAGTTGCGGGTTCCGAACCGGAAATGCGTGATAAATTTATTAGTGTTACCTATAAAACTCTTCAGGATATTACAATAAATGGCATAGATAAAGAATTGCTGGAAGCAGCTCTAAATTCGCTGGAATTTAAACTTCGCGAGGCGGATTTTGGCATATATCCTAAAGGTTTGATATATGGTATAAGCTGTATGGATAGTTGGTTATATGATGGCAGTCCTTTTGATTGTCTGAGATTCGAAGATTTGTTGAAGGAACTGAGAAATGGTTTAACCACAAGATATTATGAACAACTTATTGAAAATTATATTCTTGATAATACTCACAAAGTTTTAATTACGCTTCGACCAGAACAAGGAAAAGAGCAAAGAGAACATCTGCGAGATGTTAGTAAATTAGCTAAGATTAAATCTGAATTAAGTGCAGAAGATATTAAAGCTTTCATTGAACAAACAAAAATATTGCAACAAAAACAGACTGCTCCTGATGACCCGGCTGCAATGGAGTCGATACCTGTACTCGAGCGCAGCGACCTGCGGCACCAGGTAGAGCCAATAATGCCCGAAAGAACAGAACAGGGTGATTTGACGAAGCTATATTTACAAGGACAAACGAATAAAATAGCTTATCTAAATTGGTATTTTGATCTTTCCGGTATCAGCACTGACCTTTTACCTTATGCTTTTTTATTAAGTGATGTGCTAGGTAAAGTGGATACAAAAGACTATACATATCAATCATTGGCTACGGCTACTAATAAATATACAGGTGGCGTTGGCTTCCAGTTGTCAGCGTATTGCAAACACGACAGTACTGATGAATATTCAATTTGTTTTGCCGTTCAGGCGAAAGTACTTACCGCAAAAATTGATAAACTTTTTGAAATATTACAGAATGTTGCTTTAACAAGCAATTTCGACAACCGTAAACGAATCTGGGAAATTGCTAATGAAATTAATACCGATTGGGATAGCCAATTTTTTAATAGGGGACAAAGCATAGCTTGCTCAAGACTGTGTTCCTATTTTTCACCTGTTTCCCGCGTGAATGAACAAGATTATCTCAGTTATTATTATTTCATTAAAAGGCTTGTAGCTAATTTTGATGAAGAATTTCCTGTGCTGCAAAGTAAGTTCCGGGAATTACTTGGAGTGTTTTTCCATAGCAGTAAATGTCTTTTCGCTTTTTCCTGTGAAGAATTTGATCGCGATAAAGTATCAATAGCTGCTGATGAATTCATGGCATTGTTGCCAAAATCTGTTTTCGCTGGTAAAGAACCCAAAAAACTTTCTTTAACACAAATTAACGAAGGAATTGCCACCAGCGGAAAAGTGCAGTATGTAGCAGCCGGAGGCGACTATAGAAAATTTGGCTATGAATACACAGGAGCGATGAAAGTTCTGGAGACAATACTTCGCTACGACTATTTATGGAATAGGGTACGTGTTCAAGGTGGCGCTTATGGTGCAAATGCTAAATTTGACCGTAACGGTGTAGTATATTTTTCTTCCTATCGTGACCCAAATCTAGATAAAACTTTGCAAGTATATCGTAATTTACCAGAATATCTGGCAACTTTTTCTGTAAGTGAACGTGAATTGAAGAAATATGTTATTGGCACTGTAAGTGGTATGGATACGCCATTAACTAATTCAATGCTGCTTGAAAGAGCCTGTGTTATGGCCTTAAAAGAGATTTCAGACGATATGCGTCAGAAAGAACGATTGGAAGTCATTGAAATTACAAATGATGATATTAAAAAATTAGCGCCAGTAGTTAGGGATGTGCTGCAAGAAAACTATTATTGTGCAGTTGGCAGCAAATCTATTCTTGATAAAAACAAGGATATATTTACAGAAATTATATACATATAAATTAAAAATGCCCTTTCAGGAGTATAAGAATTATTTATAAATTTTTTGTAATTCTAATACTTTAATGAGAGGGCTTTTTCTTATATATCTGAAAAATTTGAAAAAATTTTCAGATATTAATAATTAATTGACTTTTTAGCAATTTATCTTTAAACTCTATATGTAAGTAAAACGGTTATAATTACTTACATAGTTTAAAGGAGGCATGTTAATGAGTACAAGTAATTCTACGCAACACGTTCAAATCGCGGTTGCAGACCCAACGCCGCTTGGGTTGTTAGGTTTGGCAATTGTGACACTGGTCGCTTCAGCGCAAAAACTTGGTATCGTCTCTGGCGTTTCCTGGGTGATTCCGTGGGCTCTGGTTATGGGTTCCTTTGCCCAATTAGTGGCTTCATACTTTGATTTTTGTCACAAAAACATTTTTGGCGCAACTATTTTTGGCGCATTTGGTTTCTTCTGGTCTGGCGTAGCAATGAGCTGGATGATAAAAGCGGGCTGCTTCGGAGCGGGCTTGGTTGCCGGTGTCGATCCTAAGGCTCTTGGTTTCGCTTTCCTCGGTTATTTCTTATTTGCCTGTGTAGGCACTATTGCTGCAGCTGAAGCAAATTTATTCTTGTTTGCTGACATGGTATTTATTGACCTGCTTCTGCTTGGTCTTACTTTGGATACACTTGGTTTTGGTGGTCACTGGGCACATACAATGGCAGCTTATTCTGAACTAATTGTTTCTTTACTTTCCCTGTATGGTGCAAGTGCAATTTTCTTGAACAATTTCTTTGGCCGCCAATTCTGGCCATTAGGCAAACCGCTGGGTATATTTAAAAGAGGCTAAAAATTTTAAATGCGCTATCATACGTTGTATGATAGCGCATTTATTTTTTATATATTATTCAACAAGTTCCAATCGGCTATTTGGCAAATATTTTCTGCCAGCTTTGGCACAGTCTATGCCATTACGTAAAACAATATCAGCAGTGAAATTTATGTTACCATCAAAGAAACTACTGCCTATTGCATATGTATCAACAGGAACCTCAAGTTTCTCGAATTCAGCAATTTTTGCTGCATCGAAACCACCGGAAACTATGATTTTTACATAGTCAAAGCCTTCGTCATCCAAGGCTTTACGAACAGCCGCTACCAATTCTTTACAGACCCCGGTTGGCGGGAAAATGCCCATTTGAGTTTGAATTGTTTTGTCAACCATGTTATTTGATGTATCCAAGCGTACTCCCTGTAATTTTGCACCCAATTTGCGGGCTACCGCCAAGGCGGTATTTACGCAGTCATTGTCAAAATCAACCAGTGCTATGCGGCTTACAGATTGGTCAATATATTTATCAAAAGCTGTCGTGGCAGCGACTGTATCACCGCCGTATGTAGCTATGAGTGCGTGTGGTATTGTTCCTAAGCCTTCAACGCCAGCCGCTGCTGCATTAGCATCGGTAGAAAAGCTTGTAATCCCGCCTATTAAAGCAGCGTATCCATCTTGCTCCTGAGTTAGGTAAGAGTCATATCGAGCTGAAAAGAAAAGAACTTGTTTGCCATTAGCAGCTTCAACAGCACGTCTTACATTCGTTGCAATGCGACTTTGCCTTGCTAATATACCAAGATATACTGTCTCCAGGTGGGCAAAATCAGCTAGGTCGCCTTCAATAGTCATTAATGTTTCCCAAGGAGCAACTTCATCACCATCGTGTAAGGCATGAATAGTAATGTTTTCTGGATTAAAGGAGCACGTTTTTATAATAGCAATTGCTTCGTCTACACCGCAAAGTACGATATGTTCGCGTTGAAATACTTGCATGAGGATACGGGGGTGATTGTTGTCTTTATTTAATATTTCAGCTGTGCGCAGAAAATAGTCATCGCTATAATAACCGGATTTGATTTTTTCGATAGGAATATTAAACGCAGATATAGGGGTTCTTTTTTTCATGTTATCCTCCTAAAATTATAGAAATTAGTATGAAGTAATTTAAAGACATCTTGTAATGCTTATCAATTATGATACAATAATAGCGTTCTAATATGCAAGTAAGTGCTCAAATTTGCTTGTTATTTAACGGTGATTTTCCATTTTAACTCAAGAGGGCTTGGATATGACAAAGAAAAAATATAAAATTTTAATTATGTCTGCGCCCATAGGTTCAGGTCATGCTTTGGCTGCAGAGGCGTTGAAAGATGAATTTATGAAATCACATGATTGTGATGTAATCTTAGGCAGTGCTTTTGATTTTTTCCCTAAGTTTATAGGGAAAATTGTCTTAAAAAGTTATTTTTCCGTGCTTAAATACGTGCCGGGTTTATATGAAGTTGCATATAAATGGGGGAATAACCCTTCTGGTTCCCTTTGGTTGCGCAACGTAATTAATGATATTTTGGCATTTCTTGCTGATAATTATTTGCGTAAAGTAAAGCCTGATGTTGTTATTGCGACACATGCAACTCCAGCAGGCATCATTTCTGCATATAAGAAAAAGCACAAAGATGTGAAAATAATTCTCACATCAGTTGTGACTGATTTTACCATACATAAATGGTGGATATGTGAAGGTACCGATGCCTATTTTTTGGCGGCCGATAATCTTAAGCCAGAAATGCAGAAAAAACAAGGACAAAAACTTTTCTATTATGGCATACCGGTTCGTAGTGCCTTCAGACAGAAGTATAGCAGACATGAGTTACGCAAAAAATTTGGTTGGCAAGATGATACTGCAATTTGCCTTTTGATGGGAGGCGGCGAAGGTCTGCTGCCAATGAAGGAAATTCTTGGGGGAGTCATTGGAAAGGTTCCGGTAAAAATGCGTTTCGTTGCTATAACTGGTAGAAATAAAGCACTAGCAAACGAATTAAAAAATCTGTACCCTGATCTGGAAGTATACGGTTTTACAGAAGCAATACCAGAATTTATGCATGCGGCTGATATAATTATCAGCAAGGCTGGCGGTCTTACTGCTGCTGAAACACTTACTACCAGTCTAAATTATATAATTTATAAACCGCTGCCAGGCCAGGAAGAAGCCAATGCCGAATATCTTAAATGTTCTGGCGCTGCTGTTATTGCCAAAGCTCCAAATGATGTTCTTCTTGCAATAAGTAATTATTCTAGTGCAGAGGGAAGACAAAGACAAAATTTAGGTAGGCCTGAGGCAGCACCTGATATAGTCAAAGCCATTATAAATATGCTTAACTAGCTTTGTATTACTTGACCATCTAAATTTTACGAATTATAATGACTTGCATACAGATATTGAGATAACTATAATTGCCGCCGGTTGTTCTTGTCCCAATCATCCTAATGAATCTTAGAGGTGATTTGTACGGAAAGATATTATTTAGCGGCTTTAAACGCCGTTTATAATCTCACTTTTAATAAGACACAGCTGCTCATTGAGCATTTTGGTAGTGTAATTAAGGCATATGAGGCAAATGCTCAGGAGCTGGCCGCTACTCACTTGATGACTACCGAAAAATGCTCCAGGATTTTAGCTAGCAGAAAAAATGAATATCCTTATATTTTAAAAGAGTTCTGTGAAAATAATGGTGTAGCAATTCTTACTACAGATGACAGCAATTATCCGCTTCAACTAAAAAACATCCAAAATCCGCCTTCTGTTCTTTATGTTAAAGGGACACTGCCTTTTACTGATATGGCTGTGGGCGTTGTTGGCTCCAGAAAAGCTACATCTTATGGACTGAAAGTTGCAAGTACATTTGCGCAGGATCTGGCTATGGCCGGTTTAACTGTAATTAGTGGTGGTGCCAGAGGAATAGACACAGCTGCCCATAAAGGGGCTCTGAAAAAAGAAGGCAAAACAATAGCAGTTCTTGGTTGTGGCATTGATATCATATATCCATATGAAAATGCTGATTTATTTAAACAAATATCTAAAAATGGCGCAATAATAACTGAATTTCCCCCAGAAACTGAGCCTTTGGCGAAAAATTTTCCAGCAAGAAATCGGATTATAAGCGGCTTGTCACAAGGCATTTTAGTAGTTGAGGCAGCGCGCAAAAGTGGAGCAATGATTACGGCTGAGTTTGCTTTAGATGAAGGTCGTGAAGTATATTGCATACCTGGCAGTATATTCTCTCCTACAAGTGTTGGTACACACTCATTAATAAAGCAGGGTGCAAAACTTGTACAAAGACCGGAGGATATTTTGGAAGACTTCCATTTGTTATTGCAAAAACAAACAAAAGAGATAGTTGAAATGCCTGATTTGTTTTCAGGTATGTCTGAAGATTTTGAGATTAATACAAAGAAAGTACTGAATGTTCTTAACTTTAATGAGGCGAAAACTCTGGAAGAAATAGTTGCTGATTCCAGACTATCGCTGAAAGTCATAAGTTCTGTCTTGTTGAATTTGCAGGTCAACGGATATGTGGCTGAACAAATTGGCAAGAGGTATATACGTCTGTAAGGAGGATATTTGATGGCTAATAATTTGATAATAGTTGAGTCACCAACTAAATCGAAAACGATAGAGAAATTTCTTGGCAAAAATTATACGGTTCGTGCGTCTATGGGGCATTTGCGCGATTTGCCTAAAAGTCAGTTTGGTGTTGATATCGAAAAGGGTTTTGAACCAAAGTATATAAATATTCGTGGCAAAGGCGATTTAATTAAAGAGCTTAAAAATCTTGCCAAAAAAGCAGATAAAGTATATCTGGCAACTGACCCTGATCGCGAAGGCGAGGCAATTGCATGGCATTTGGCGCATATTCTTGGTGTTGATCCGCACAACAAATGCAGAATTGAATTTCATGAAATAACAAATACAGCAGTTAAAAATGCTCTTAAAAATCCACAAAGTATTGATCTAAACAAAGTTGATGCCCAACAAACCAGACGTATACTTGATCGAATTGTTGGTTACCAATTAAGCCCACTACTATGGCGAAAAGTTCGCAAAGGACTTAGCGCCGGCAGGGTTCAGTCGGTTGCAGTTAAGATAATTTGTGATCGACAGAGGGAAATTGACCAATTTGTTCCCAAAGAATATTGGACAATCTCCGTTTTATTAAAAGAAAATCTTAAGTCGCCGCAATTTTTGGCTGAAGTTGTTAAATATCGAGATAAAAAACTGGAAATAGGCAATAAAGAAGATGCTGCTAAAGTTGAAAAAGACCTGAAAGCTGCATCTTATTGTGTCAAAGATTCCACTAAAAAGGACCGTCGTCGTAAACCGATGGCACCTTTCACAACAAGCAGCCTGCAGCAAGAAGCTTTTAAAAGGCTTAATTTCACAACGAAAAAGACAATGATGCTCGCACAACAGTTGTATGAAGGCGTTAACATCGGCAAAGAGGGATCAGTAGGTTTAATAACCTATATGAGAACTGATTCGGTGCGTATTTCTGATGCTGCTATTGAAGATATCAGAAGCTTTGTTGAAGGTGAATACGGTCGTAATTATCTACCAACTAAACCAAACATATTCAGCAGCAAAAAAAATGCGCAGGATGCTCATGAAGCCATCAGACCAACCAGCGTTGTAAGAACGCCAGAATCCTTAGAGTCACATTTATCCAAAGACCAATTGAAACTTTATAGTATTATTTGGAAACGTGCTTTAGCTAGCCAGATGGCCGAAGCAATTTATGATGTTACAACTCTGCTAATAGAGGCGGGAGAATATCTTTTAAGTGCCAGTGGTTCTATTTTGAAATTTGATGGCTTTTTAAGGCTGAGTGACAAAAAGGAATTGGCAGAAGAAAAAGAAAAACCTGTACCGTTTCTTGCTCCAGCCACAGAATTAAAAGTTGCGGAGCTTCAACCTGCTAAGCAGCATTTTACCGAACCACCACCGTATTTCACAGAGGCTACTTTGGTAAAGGAATTGGAAGATAAGGGAATTGGCAGGCCGAGTACTTATTCACCAACAATCCAAACAATATTAGAACGAAATTACATTAAAAAAGATGGCAAAAAATTAGTTCCAACTGAGTTGGGTATATTAACTCTTGAACTGCTGACAAATTATTTCAAGAGTTTGATTGATATACCATTTTCAGCAGAACTTGAGTCAGAATTAGACGAAGTAGCAGAGAATAAGCTCGAAAAAAATGAAGTTTTGGAAAAATTCTATACACCTTTTTCTTCAGCCCTTGCTGTAGCGGAAAAAGAGATGCCGATTATCGAGATGCCTGTTGAAGTCAGTGATGTCAAATGTGATAAATGCGGCAGAATGATGGTTTATAAGCAGGGCAGATTTGGGACTTTTCTGGCTTGCCCCGGTTTTCCTGAGTGCCGTAATACAAAACCGGTTCTAAAGAAAATTGGCATAAAATGTCCTAAGTGCGAACAAGGTGAAATTATTGAGCGGAAGACAAAAAGAGGAAGAATTTTCTATGGTTGTGAAAGATATCCTGACTGTGATTTTACTACTTGGGACAAACCGCTTAAAGACAAGTGCGCCAAATGTAATGGATTGCTGCTGGAAAAAAGTGGAAAAAATGGTGTAAAAAAAGCATATTGCAGCAATGAAGCCTGTGAAAATTCAAAGGAGAAATGATTTAATGAGTTCATGCATAGCCAAACCTGTTCATGTAGTAGGTGCAGGTCTTGCAGGCAGCGAAGCAGCCTGGCAATTAGCAAAAAGAAATATACCTGTAATTTTACATGAGATGCGGCCAATAAAAAGAAGTGCAGCCCACAAGACAGATAACTTTGCTGAACTTGTCTGCAGTAATTCTTTAAGAGCAAATAATATAGAAAATGCTGTTGGCTTACTAAAAGAAGAAATGAGAAGGTTAGATTCCATTATCCTAAAATGCGCTGAAGAACATCAGGTACCAGCAGGAGGAGCGCTCGCAGTTGATAGGGAGGGGTTTTCATGTTCGGTCACTGAGGCAATAAGTGCCCATCCATTGATAACCGTTGTTCATGAAGAAGTAACGGACCTACTTTCTTTAGAGGGTTTTGTTATTGTTGCCAGCGGTCCATTAACATCTGATCTTTTGTCAGAGAATATTAAAAAGCTTATTGAAGCCGATTATCTTTATTTTTTCGATGCTGCGGCACCAATTGTTACTGCAGAATCTCTTGATTATACCAAAGTATTCAGAGCATCACGTTATGATAAAGGTGATGCGGATTATCTAAATTGTCCCTTTAGTAAAGAGGAATATCTTGAATTTTGGCAGCAACTATGCAATGCACAGACGACTCCAATCAAAGAATTTGAAAAAGAGGTCTTTTTTGAGGCATGCATGCCAATCGAAGAAATGGCTTCCAGAGGAGAAGACACAATGAGATTCGGTCCGCTGAAACCTGTTGGATTGGTAGACCCTGCAACTGGGAAAGAAGCTTACGCAGTTGTACAACTACGCCAGGATGATGCTGCCGCTTCCTTATATAATATTGTTGGCTTTCAGACGCATTTAACCTGGCCGGAGCAAAAACGTGTATTTGGCTTGATTCCTGGCCTTAATAATGCTGAATTTGTTCGTTATGGTGTCATGCATAAAAATACTTATATTAATTCACCATACTTGCTTGATGAGCATTTTTGTCTTAAACAATTACCGAGATTTTATTTTGCAGGTCAGATGACAGGTGTTGAAGGTTATGTAGAATCTGCTGCTTCTGGTTTGGTTGCCGGAGTTAATGTGGCAATGGCTGTTTTAGACAAGGAGCCTGTTTCGTTTCCGCTAGAAACAGCAATTGGCGCACTTGCTCATTATATAAGCAGCGCCAATACAAAGAATTTCCAACCTATGAATATTAATTTTGGTTTAATGCCTCCATTAAATATCCGCATTAGAAAAAAGAAAGAAAAAAATGCTCAGATTGCTGAAAGAGCGTTAAAAGCCTTAGAAAATACTTTGCTTGAGATGGCAAAGTAGTATTGCAGAAATCGTTGGCCTGTGTTAACATTTACCTAGTTACGTATCCAAAAAAGTGTGGGATAATAAATGGAAGACGCGATTGCGATTATTCGATTGACTGCTTTTCTTAGATATTTGGAATTAGAAAAGAATAGTTCATTATTAACCATACAGAATTATGAAACAGATATTAGATTGTTCATTACTTTTTTGCAGAAAAGGGTAGGGGCAGTTTTCTGGGAAAATGTTACGGTATTGGATATTCGGGCCTATCTTGCTCTGATGAATAATGAGAAATACGCTCGGAGAACTATTGCTCGGCGTATTTCTTCTTTACGTTCATTTTACAAATTCCTAGTGCGTGAAAATTACGTAAAATCTAATCCGTTCTTAAAAATCAAAACACCTAAGTTAGACAAGAAACTGCCAGTTTTTCTGGAAGAGGTTGAAATTAATGAACTGCTTGAATTACCATCTAAGGATGAATTAGGTTTGCGTGATCAGGCATTGTTAGAATTGCTTTATGCCACAGGTTGCCGTGTTTCTGAACTTGTTGGCCTTACATTGGAACATATTGATTTGGGTAACCAATATGTTTTACTTTTGGGAAAAGGCAACAAGGAACGCATAGTTCCAATTGGCGCTGCCGCGGTAAAAGCCGTTGATGTTTACTTAATTAAATCCCGGCCTGTAATTATGCGTCGTTTTGCCATAAAAGAACATGACCGGTTGTTTATTAATCACCGCGGAACACAGTTGTCTGCGAGGAGCGTCAGGAGAGTTCTCGGCAAATATATTGCTGAGCTGGCATTGCAAAAACATGTATCTCCGCATGTCATAAGACATACGTTTGCGACACATTTGTTGGAACATGGTGCTGATTTGAGAGCAGTTCAGGAATTACTTGGACATGCCAACTTATCGACGACGCAGATATATACACATGTAACAACCGAGCGTATTTCAACTGTATACCAAAACAATCACCCACGAGCCTAAAATTTTACTGAGAGAAGAGGATGTCATGCAAACACTACTTGAAAAAACCAGAGAAATTAACAAATTGCTGCAAAGATCAGGGAAAATTGGTTGTGCGGAGTTAGTTAAAGTACTTCGTGATGTAATAGAATCCAACATATATATTGTGAGTAATGAATGCCACGTTCGAGGTTACGCCTTGATAAATGATTTCGAATGCGATATTATGAAATCTCAGGTTTTGGATAAGTCTTTCTTTCCACAAAATTACACTAAATGGTTGGCAGATTGCCATGCAACACTTCCAAATGTTGAATTGCAAGATCGTATGTGTGCCTTTAAAAGTGATACGAAATGTCTTTTTGATGGTAAATATACTACTATTGTGCCGATTTATGGTGGTGGTGAACGCTTAGCTACTCTTATTCTTGCTAAATTCAATGTTCCGTTTACTGATGAAGATCTTATTCTTTCTGAATATGCTGCAACTGTAATAGGAATTGAAATATTACATAATCGTACAGTCAAGATTGAAGAGGCTGCCCATAAAAGAGCCATGGTTCAGATTGCCTTTTCAACTCTTTCCTATTCAGAGCTTGAAGCTATAATTAATATTATAGGTGCTCTGGAAGGTAATGAAGGTCTCCTTGTTGCCAGCAAGATTGCCGATCAGGCAGGAATAACACGATCTGTTATCGTTAATGCCTTGCGTAAATTTGAAAGTGCCGGACTTATAGAAACAAGGTCTCTTGGTATGAAAGGCACTTACATAAAACTTTTAAATGAATTTTTACTGGAAGAACTTAAAAAGAAGAAATAACATTAGATTTAGAACGACCAATTTGCTTCGGCTGATTGGTCGTTTTTGCAGCGGAAAATATGTTATGTTTATTTTAAGGAACTATTTAATTATCTTTGGTTACGTGGATTTAGAGGTTAAGGAGAACTTAAATGCTTTTTCCTATTTTTTTGTTAATTTATTGTCTTGCGTCGTGTCTTGGTTTATTCTTTTATCGTAAGAATTTTTCGTTTCTTTCAACTAAATCTGGCTATTCATTCTGGTTTTTTGCTACCTTTATTTTCTGGTTTACCAGACCACTGGGAGCATATTTGCCAGACTATGCTTTGAAAATACTAAGTATGTTTGGAGGATATTGGACATTTTTTCTTTATTACACATTATTATTGTTTTTGATACATGGCTTGACGATTTTTATATTAAAAAGGTTTAAGAAAAGAAATTCTCAAATAAAGTCTTTCTCATTAAATATTTCAAAGGCTGGTTTATTTATAATATTCATATGCATGATTATTGGTACATATGAAGCATATAATCCGGTTGTACGCTATGAACTAATATCTACAAATAAAATAACAGCGCCAATGAGGATTGTCTTGGTAAGTGACCTGCATCTAGGAACTTTTTTAGGCAAGGAATACTGCGAAAAAATGGTAGGACGAATTAACGCTGAAAAACCTGATTTGGTTTTGATTGCAGGAGATATAATAGACGATCGATATGCCATTGTTAATAGACAGACCAGTATGGAGCCTTTAGAAAGGTTGCAGGCTAAGTTGGGTGTTGCAGCAGTTTTAGGTAATCATGACTATTTTGACCGTAAAACAGATGAGGAAGTCCACGATTTAAAGAACCTTGGGGTTTCTGTTTTGATCAATGAAAGTAAAACCTTTGATGGCATTAGGGTAGTTGGTCTAAAAGATTTCAGTAAAGATCAAGATATAGCTAATTTGACAAAGTTTGCAGCAAATCATGGAAATGAGTTATTAATTTTATTAGAACATCAACCAAGGCGTATTGTGGAGTCAAGTGAAGCTGGGTACGATTTGTATCTTGCAGGGCATACGCATGGGGGAGCTTTTTTTCCTAATGAATTGTTCACGTCACTTATACATAAGCTAGACTATGGACGCAAGAATTTCTCTGATATGACTGCAATAGTTACATCTGGCTACGGCTTTTTTGGCATACCCGTAAGATTAGGGATTAATCCAGAATATGTCGTTATTGATTTGAAACCTTAAAATTTCCGATATTAGTGCTTAATTTACTAATATTTGATCAAGCTAAAGGAGGAGTATAGTATGGGGGAGCAAAGCGTATTACTTGTAAGGAAAGAGAGAATTGCCTGGATAACACTTAATCGTCCGCAAAGCCTGAATTCCATGAATGATGCCTTGGTTGATGAATTGCATAAGGCGTTAGACGAGGCGGCATGCGATAATGAAATTAATGTTGTTATCGTAACCGGCAATGGGAAAGCTTTTTGTGCCGGTGGCGATTTACCCTATCTGGAAACCTTGAAGTCTGTTAGTGAAAAAAAGAATTTTATAGAAAAAGTAGGACTGTTGGCCAAGAAAATAACAATTATGCAAAAGCCTGTTATAGCAATGGTAAACGGAGTAGCTGCAGGGGCAGGAGTAAATTTGATGCTGGCTTGTGATCTAATTTATGCAGTAGACAGTGCACGTTTTGCTCAAAGTTTTGTGAAAGTTGGATTGGTTCCAGATTGCGGTGGTATGTATTTTCTGCCAAAAACTGTCGGGTTGCATAAAGCGAAAGAACTTATGTTCACAGCAGACTTAATTGACGCAAAAGAAGCTGAAAGATTAGGTATGATTAATCATGTGCTACCTTATGAAGAGCTTGCACAAGTGACGGAAAGAATGGCAATAAGGCTTGCTGAAGCAGCACCATTGGCGATTGCCTTAACAAAGGCAACGTTGAATAAAACTGACATGGAGCTTGATGATGTCCTTGCTACAGAAGCTACTACACAAACACTTTGCCTTGGCACAGATGACTGCGCGGAAGGAATAGGTGCGTTTAAGGAAAAGCGGGTTCCTAAATTTCTCGGTAAATAAGGTTTTTTAATTGCCGGAGTCGCTTAAACTTAGTGATTCCGGATTTCTTTTTGCTTTTCGTACAAAATCTTGTATAATAGAGTAGTATTAAAATAGATTGGAGGTTTGCCTATGCTAGGTATGGACGGAGAATTACTGTACAGAATTCCTGCACTTTTAATTGCGCTTACAGTACACGAGTATGCCCATGCTTTGGTAGCTGATTCTATGGGTGATCCAACACCCAAAGCTATGGGGAGGCTGACTCTGAATCCTTTGGCGCATCTTGATATTTTAGGACTTTTAATGTTGCTTGCAGTCGGCTTTGGCTGGGCAAAACCTGTTGGTATAAATCCTTCATATTTCCGAGATCAAAAGAAAGGTTTAATAAAGGTTTCTTTTGCCGGACCAGGTGCCAATTTTTTTCTTGCATTTCTTGCGTCTTTTTTGATTGCAGCTATGAGCAAGTTTGGTATTTTAACAGAAGGAGTGTATACTTTTCTACTGTGGACCCAACTTTATAATGTGTGGTTCGCTTTTTTCAATTTAATTCCAATACCACCTTTGGATGGTTCAAAAATACTCATTTCATTACTGCCAGCTAAACAAGCTTATGAGTATCTCAAGATTGAGCCTTACAGTATGTATATTTTAATCGCTTTGCTTTTAACTGGCGCAGTTGGATTTATTTTGCGACCCTTTGCTGCCGCTTTTCTTAATGCTGTGTCATTTTTATTGTCATTAATATTTTGATATGTTTTGTAAAAGGGGATGCAAGTATGACAAAAGGTAGAATATTTAGCGGAATGCAACCATCTGGACGTTTTCATCTTGGAAACTACATGGGAGCTTTGGAAAATTGGGTTAAGTTACAAAATGAATATGAGTGTTTCTTTTCAATCGTAGATTTACATTCACTCACATCATCATTTGAAGATACTTCAAAATTACAGGATAACATAAATGAAATGGCAGTTGACTGGCTAAGTGCAGGACTAGATCCTGAAAAAAATGTCATCTTTGTTCAGTCACATGTTAAGGAGCACTCAGAGCTATTTTTGCTGTTATCTATGATGACGCCTCTCTCCTGGTTGGAACGTGTGCCAACATATAAAGACAAGCTGCAGCAATTAGGTGCTCAAGGAAAAGATATTAATACGTACGGGTTTTTAGGCTATCCTGTCTTGATGGCAGCTGACATTATGCTATATAAAGCTACCTGTGTACCTGTTGGAGAAGATCAGGCAGCACATCTTGAGCTGACAAGAGAAATGGTAAGACGCTTTAATTATCTTTATAAAAAAGAAATTTTTCCGGAGCCACAGGCAGTATATTCCAAAGCAAAAATTTTACCTGGTATCGACGGTAGAAAAATGAGTAAATCCTATGGCAATGCAATTGCTTTTGGTGCCGGTCCAGAGGAAATGAAAGAACGAGTAAGACTTATGGTTACGGATCCTAAACGTATTAAGAAAACTGATAAAGGGAATCCAGATGTATGTACGGTTTTCACTTTTCATAAAGTATTCAACACAGAAAACAGTGAAGAGATAGCTTGCAAATGCAGGGCTGCTGAAATAGGCTGCGTTCAATGTAAAAACTGTCTTGCTGAGAAAATGAATGCTTTATTGGCTGATATTCACACCAGACGTGAAGAATTGAAGAACAAACCGAATTATGTACGTGAGGTGTTGGAATTCGGCGCTGAGAGAGCTAGAAAAGTCGCTGCGGCAAATATGGAGGAAATACGATCTGCAATGAACGTATTGTAAGAGGCAGGGGACAATATGCCCAATTACAACATAAAAATTCAAGATTTTGAAGGTCCACTTGATCTTCTTATGCATTTGATAGAGAAAGATAAAGTGGACATTTATGATATTCCAATAGTTGACATTACAGAACAATACATCACTTATCTGAATGCCATGAAAGAGTTCGACATGGACATAGCTAGTGATTTTTTGGTAATGGCAGCAACCTTGTTGCAAATCAAGTCTCGCATGTTATTACCCAAACCTCCTGTGGAGAGCACGGAAGAGCAAGAAGATCCAAGGCAAATGCTTGTTGATATGCTTGTTGAATACCGTAAAATCAGACTACAGGCCAAAATGTTAACTGAATGTCTGGCAATGTCTCTGGGCTATCATCAGCGCAAGCCGATGCAATTTCCAGATATAAGAAAAAAAATTAAGCATTTGTCATTTACAGATTTACTTGACTCATTAAATGGTTTACTAACGATAGAGAAACATGAACCAGCTTTGATAGAGCGTCAAAGGTTTAATGTTCAAGATAAAATGAATAATATTCTTGAGTTATTAGAGCAAAATAATAATTCTCTTGAATTTTCTTCACTTATTACGAGTAAAATTTCACGAAGTGAAATCATTGCCAGTTTCTTGGCAATCCTTGAATTAATGAGACTGAATCGTATTACAATACGCCAGGCACGACCTTTTTCACCGATATTTGTCTTTCTTAGGGAGGATATGACTGATGTTTTATGATTTCTTAAGAGGTCATGTTGAGGCATTATTATTTGCTGCAGGAGAGCCTTTATCAAAAAAAAGGATTGCAGATATATTGCAAACTGAGACAGAAACGATAGAAAGATTGATCGCTCTCTTGGAGGAAGATTATCGCAGCAAGAATAGAGGGCTTTGCATAAGACATGTTGCCGGAGGTTATCAACTTGTCACAAAGCCGGATTTTGACAATTTAATTCGTCAGCTTATTTCACAACAAGAGTTAAAACTTTCCAGCGCAGCTATGGAAACTTTGGCCATTGTTGCTTTTAAGCAACCCGTCACGAGGTCAGAAATGGAAGCGATTCGTGGTGTAAAAGTTGACGGTGTTGTTAACACACTTTTAGAAACTGGCTTAATTTGTGAAGCTGGGCGCAAAGATTCAATTGGAAAACCAATTCTATATGGAACAACCGAATTGTTTTTAACTACATTTGGTTTTAATTCCCTAGAAGAATTGCCACCTTTGCCTGAAGATTTATCTGTTTTGCAGAGCGTGGAAGATTAAGATGTTGCCTCAAAAACCGGATCGTATACGCTCCGGTTTTTTTGAAAATATCTGCGTTTGCGGAATGTCTATGGTAGAATATATTATGGTGCGAAAAATTGAGGTATTAATATGGAAGAACGTTTACAAAAAATACTCGCTGCTGCTGGTATTGCTTCACGACGTGAGGCTGAGAAAATCATTTTAGCCGGCAGGGTAAAAGTTAATGGCAAGTTAATAAAGGAGCTAGGGGCTAAATTTGGTCCAAAGGCTTTCATTACCGTCGATGGTAAGCCCATAAAGAATGAAAAAAAGGTCTATTATATTTTTTATAAGCCGAGGGCAGTTGTTACTACGATGGTAGATCCACAAGGAAGACGAACCGTGGCGGATTTTTTAGGCAATTTAACGGAAAGAGTTTTCCCGGTAGGTCGTCTTGATTATAATACTGAAGGACTTTTATTATTGACCAACGACGGTGAGTTAGCACAAAAACTAACCCACCCCAAAAATGAAATCAATAAGTCATATCGTGTAGCAGTAGTCGGAATAGTGCCCCAGGAGAAACTGGATTTGCTTAGGTTAGGTGTGAAACTTGAGGATGGTTTGACCGCGCCGGCTATAGTGGACTTAGTTGAATATGACCATGAGAAGAATTTATCCGTGTTTAATATTACTATTCACGAAGGTAAGAATCGTCAAATAAGACGCATGTGTGATTATATAGGCTATCCTGTACGACAATTGAAACGTTACAAAATTGCTAATCTTACTTTAACCAGTTTAAAAAGAGGCCAATACAGACAGCTGTTTGAAGAAGAATTGACGGCACTATTCAAGGCGGTTGGTGCGCATGAGTAATATTATAGTTGTAGGTGGTGGAGCTGCAGGTTTATTGGCAGGTATAGCAGCTGCGGAGTTAGGCTCGGAGGTTACTATACTGGAAAGAATGCGTACTCCTGGACGCAAAATGCTAATAACTGGTAAGGGCCGTTGCAATATTACTAATAATTGTGAGATTGCAGATATAATTCGAAACCTTCCGGGGAATGGGCGATTTCTTAATAGTGCTTTGCATAGGTTTTCCAATAATGATATTATTTATCTGTTGGAAAGTCATGGCCTCCAGACAAAGGTAGAGCGTGGTGGACGTGTTTTTCCTGTCACAGACAAAGCCAAAGATGTTGTCGATACTTTGCTGAATATTTATCGTGAAAAGGGCGGCAAACTTCTCGTCGACCAAATGGTTTCAAAAATTTTGATTGAGGATGGATGTGTCAAAGGTGTTCTTACGAACGACGGCAATAAGTACACTGCTGATGCCGTAATTTTGACTACTGGCGGAGCATCATATCCTGGCACAGGTTCTGATGGCAACGGTTTTACACTGGCAAAAGCTTGCGGCCATACGATAATTCCTTTAAAGCCTTCACTTGTGCCACTTGAGAGTGATTCGGAATACATCAAGTCTCTTCAAGGCTTGTCTCTTCGTAATGTTAAAGTTTCTATCTGTTGTGGAGATAGAATTTTAGCAAGTGAGTTCGGGGAAATGCTCTTTACCCATTTTGGTTTTTCCGGACCTATAATTTTATCTTTAAGCAAGGCAGTGGCCGATGCCTTCGAAAAGGGAAATAAGGACCTGGACCTTATTATTGACTTAAAGCCGGCTCTTGATATGCAAAAGCTTGACCTACGTATTCAAAGAGATTTTGCCAATTACATTAGAAAACAATTAGTCAATGGCATGAAGGACTTACTACCTGGCAGATTAATCCCAGTTGTTTTGGATGCAGCTTTCTTGAATCCTGATAAACCAATCAATCAGGTTTCAAAGGAAGAGAGGTCTCGACTTGCCTACAATTTGAAAAATCTATCCTTCCCGATAACTGGAACACGGCCTTTGGCTGAGGCAATAGTTACAGCTGGCGGTGTTTCGACTAAAGAAATTAATCCAAAAACTTTTGAATCAAAAATCGTAAAAAGATTGTATTTTGCTGGTGAAGTTATCGATGTGGATGGTTATACCGGAGGCTATAACCTGCAAGCAGCTTTTTCATCAGGTTATGCTGCCGGTTATGCTGCTGCTCAGGATTAATCAATCTGATAGAGGTGTTATTTTTGGAAAACAAAGAACTTGTTATAGCTATTGATGGACCTGCCGGTGCCGGTAAAAGTACTATTGCAAAGATGGTTGCTGAAAAATTGGGGTATGCTTATATTGATACTGGGGCAATGTATAGGGCTGTTACTTATAAATTCCTGCAGATGCATATTCCATTTGATGAAGAAATTGTAGGTAAGGTTGCAGATGAAATAGATATTGCTTTTAAGCCTCAAGATGGCTTAAATATGGTGTTTGTTGATGGAACGGACGTTACAGAAGAGATAAGGTCTTCAGAAGTTACAAATAATGTATCAAGAGTATCAGCGGTTTCTGCTGTGCGCTCTGCTATGGTAAACCTGCAGCGTAAAATGGGTGAAAATGGTGGGGTTGTAATGGATGGACGGGATATTGGCACAGTTGTTTTTCCAAATGCTGATGTCAAGATTTACTTGACAGCCAGTGTAGAGGAAAGAGTAAGCAGACGCTATAACGAACTGGTAAATAAAAATCAAAGCGTCGACAAAGTAAAATTAAGTGAAGAGATAATAGCACGCGATAAATATGACAGTGAAAGGGAGATATCCCCTCTACGCTGTGCAGAAGATGCTTTTTATCTTGATACTTCAATTATGGATAAGCCAGAAGTTGTAAATAAAATACTGGATATCTGCAGGGTGAAGTAAAATGTTTTATTCATTTCTAAAAGTGGTTCTCTATGTGCTGGCAAAAATAATTTTCCGTCTTGAAATATCAGGAACAGAAAATATCCCCCAAAATGGACCTGTGGTAATAGCCAGTAATCACTTGAGCCTTCTTGATCCGCCAATTATTGGCGTTGCAGCTACCAGAAAAATTCATTTTATGGCCAAACAAGAGTTGTTTGTACCAGTCCTTGGTTCTATTTACAGAACTTTAGGGGCGTTCCCGGTAAGACGTGGAGCAGCGGACAGGAATGCAATTAAATATGGGATAGATTTATTGTTAGCTGATAAGGTCTTGGCCATTTTCCCGGAAGGCACAAGAAGTAAAAATGGTCAACTTGGTAAAGCAGAGCCGGGAGCTTTAATGATGGCTGGTAAAGCCAGAGCAGTAATAGTACCGACAGCAGTAAGTGGAACTAATTGGCGCTCAAGCGGCAGGATTTGGCCGAAGGTAAAAGTAAAATTTGGGAAACCAATTTATTTTCTGGAGGATGAGTCAGTTACCAAGGAAGTTATAATACGTATGACTGATGAATTAATGAATGAAATTCAAGCCTTATTAGATAAAAATTGAGGTTTAAGATGAAAATAATTATTGCTGAAAATTGCGGTTTTTGTTATGGAGTCAAACGAGCTGTCGAAATGGCTCTGAAAACTGTTAAAGATAAAAATAAAGTAGCGACACTGGGACCACTGATACACAATCCTCAAATGATACAGCTTCTTGCAAAAAAAGGTGTCGAGTGCTTGGACAAACTAGATGATTTTCCAGTTGGCTCAACAGTTGTACTGCGTTCTCATGGGGTGAGCCCCAACATTTATGAGCAGGCTAAAGTAATGGGTTTAACAGTCATAGATGCGACATGTCCAAATGTATTAAACGCCCAAAAACGTGTTCGTCAGTTAGCAGATGAAGGTTATCTTCCTATTATCATAGGTGAAAAGAAGCATCCTGAAGTTCAAAGCATACTTGCATGGGCTGGAAAGATGGGATGTGTTGTTGAAACTATTGAAGACGTTAAGAATGTCCCCACTGCTGAAAAATATGGTGTTGTAGTGCAAACTACTTTTGAGTCTGATAAGTTCGAAAAAATACTTGAAGCTATTCAGAACAATCACAAAGGTCAGTACAAAGTTGAGCGCACTATTTGTAATGCAACAGCCAAGAGACAAGCTTCTGCTGTTGCTTTGGCAAAACGTGCTGACGCAGTATTTGTAATTGGCGGCAGCAATAGTGCCAATACCAGACATCTGTATGATATAGTTAAAGAAATATGTAATAAAACTTTTCATATTGAAACTGCTGATGATATTTCACTTGAAATGATAAAGGATTGTAATACAATAGGAATTACAGCGGGAGCATCAACTCCTGACTGGCTTATTAAGGAGGCAATTCATAAAATGGAGACAATGGAAACAATGGAGAGCTTGTTAGAAAAAGAAAGTATGCAGCTGCACATAGGTATGACTGTTCAAGCTACAGTAGTTGCTATTACGAAAGATGAAGTCATTGTTGACTTCGGCTATCAGAGTGAGGGAAGAATAGCATTTTCGCAATGGGCTTTAGATGCAACTCGTGAAAGTATTGAAGGCGAAGTCAAAGTTGGCGATATTGTTACAGCAAAAGTAGTAGCAAGTGAGAATCAGGATGGCTTAGTTGAATTATCAAAGATTAAAGCTGAGGCGGAGAAAGCATGGGAAACAATTAAAGGCTTGGCAACTGATAAAAAAGTATTAGATGTTAAGGGCCTTTCTGCCGTTAAAGGTGGGCTTACCGTTTCAGTAAACGGAGTTGTCGGCTTTATTCCGGCTTCACACCTGGAATTGACACGAGTTGATAACATTGCTTCTTATGTAGGTAGAAACCTGCAGGCCGAAGTTATTGAATTTGATCCCGCTAAAAAACGTTTAGTACTTTCCAGACGGGAATTACTTAAAGCTGAGAAAACTGCGTCTGATAAGATAGTAAGAGAAGAAAAAGAAGCGCGCTTTCAAGCTGTTAAGAATGCCAAGATAGCAGCTGAAAAGGTTGCATATGAGAGCATTAATGAGGGAATGACTGTTAAAGGTACTATCAAGAAAATTACTGATTTTGGTCTTTTTGTTGAGATTGCACCTGGCGTGCAGGGTCTTGTGCATGTTTCTGAAATGTCATGGGATCGTAGCAAAAAAACTTCTGAACTTTACAAAGAAGGCGACGAAGTTGAGGTATTCATCAAAAGTATTAATCAGGATGAAAAAAGAATTGCTCTCAGTATCAAAATGCTTACTCAAGACCCGTGGCAGGCTGACATTGAAAATATTAAAGAAGGAAAGATCCTTGATGGTATAGTAGAAAGATTCTTAACTTTTGGCGCTGTAGTTTCTATTACGGCTAATGTTGAGGGACTGGTGCATGTATCTGAGATATCAGACCAAAGAGTGAATAAACCTGAAGATGTACTTAAAATTGGCCAAAAAGTAAGAGTAAAAGTAATAAAGGTTGATAAGAAACACAAAAAGGTTAGCCTAAGCATCGCCAAAGCTCGATATGATGAAGATAAGGCTGAATACACACCATTTTTGAATACTAATCCAGAGTTATCAGTCGATATTTCTGAAAAATTCAACGCAGTAAAAACGGAATAAAGTTGGAGGAAGAGATGATTCGTGCAAAGCGAAAAATGGACCATATAAAATTGTTTACATTGCTTGGTGATGGTCCTTTAACTGCTGGTTTCGAAGATGTGCGTTTTATGCACAATTGCCTGCCTGATCTCGATTCTCAAAATATCAAATTATCTACAAATATTGCAAACATTAAGTTGAGTAATCCTTTATTAATTAACGCAATTACCGGTGGGGCAGATGTTCTGTCAGCTGATAATCAGATGCTTGCCGAAGTAGCTGCTGTGACTGGTTGTGCGATGGCAGTCGGTTCTCAATATGGTTCTGTAACCAGAAAAGAAGGCATTAAGAGTTTTGAAGTTGTACGAAAATATAACCCTAAGGGTATCATTTTCGCTAATTTAAGTGCTGATGCCACGTCTGATATCGTTGAAAAAGCTATTGAAATGATTGCTGCCGATGGATTACAGCTGCACTTAAATGTTGCACAAGAACTGGTAATGCCGGAAGGTGATCGTAATTTTTGCGGATATTTGCATAATATTGAGTTAATTTGTGCAAAAGCACAGGTGCCTGTAATAGTAAAAGAAACGGGCTGCGGAATGACCAGAGAACAAGTCAGGCAGCTCTTAAGTTGCGGTGTTACCGCTATAGATGTTGGTGGTGCTGGAGGTACAAATTTTCTTGCTATCGAAGCTGCACGCAGACAAGATAGTGGTTATAATGAAATGCTGGGTTGGGGTATCCAGACAGCACTTTCAATTCTAGAGGCTAGAACAATTACAGCTAGCAATAGTTGTTCAGGCTTAGTCGCTTCCGGTGGGATACGCAGTGCCCTTGATATAGCTAAAGCTCTTGCACTAGGCGCTGATGCTGTTGGCATGGCAGGTAATATTTTGTTAAAAATAAAGTTGGAAGGTGTATCATCTGCAGTTCAACAAATCACTAAAATGCTCGAATTGCTGCGCAATATTATGTTACTGACAGGTTGTAAGAGCATTGCTGACTTAAGGAATACGCCTTTGTTATTTTCTGGTATTCTTTTCGAACATATTACTTGTCGTGGCTATAATTTACCAGCTATATCCAATCAACGTTGATTAAAATTATGTGCGAGAGGAGCAGACGCTCCTCTTGCTTTGTGTTTTAATTCTATTTCATGTTATAATTACGATGCTAGTGTATAATTGTGGGTTAGGAGACGATACGACATGAAGGGTCTTATTTCTGCAGTTCGCCGCAATACCATAGCTGAAGTGCATGGTATAAAGCCTGGTGAGAAACTAATTGCCGTAAACGGTACCAGCCCTACGGATATAATTGAGTTGAGTTACCTGGTTGCAGATGAAAAATTAGATTTATCTATTGAAAGTCAAGATGGCAAATTACGCCATATTATAGTTGAAAAACAGCCTGATGAAGATTTAGGCATAGAGTTTGATTCCGCGGTTTTTGATGGAGTCAGATATTGCCATAACAAATGTGTATTTTGCTTTGTGGATCAAATGATTCCGGGCATGCGCAAAACTTTATATGATCGGGATGATGATTTCCGTCTTTCATTTTTATACGGTAATTTTTTAACGTTAACTAATATGAAAGAGTGTGATTATGAACGAATCATTAAAACTCATATGTCACCGCTTTATGTTTCTATTCATGCAACTGATTCTGCAGTACGTCGCGATATGATGAATAATAAAAATGCTGGGAATATCCTTGCCGATTTGCAGCGTCTTATCGATAATGGCATTACTATTCATACCCAAGTTGTTTTATGCCCTGGATTTAACGACGGCAAAATACTTGAAAAAACTTTTAAAGATCTGGCCGCCTTGGCTCCGATGGTAGAGACTATGGCTGTTGTTCCGGTTGGTTTGACAAAAAATCGTGAAGGTTTGCCGGAAGTAAGGCTTTTTACTTCAATTGAAGCTCAGAATATAATTTTACAAGTTGAGAAATGGCAGGATGAGTGCCGTGAAAAACTTGGAAAGTCTTTTATCTACTTGGGCGATGAATTTTATATTAATGCGGGAATGGAGATTCCAAAAGCAGAAAGATATGATGGATTCCCTCAACTTGAGAATGGTATTGGTTTAAGCAGAAATTTTCTGGATGAATGGGAAAATTCACCAGCTGTAACAGCTAGTTACGATAAAATTGAAAATGCATTGGTGCCGGTAGGCGAATCTGCCTATAAACTTTTAAAACCGTTATTTGATGATTTTAATAAAGAATACAAAACTGGCCATAAGCTGGTTCCAGTAACTAATTATTTTTTTGGTAAGACCATTAATGTTACTGGCCTGTTGACTGGTAGGGACATTTTAAACGCATTGTCTGATTTTACAGAATTTAATCGTGTAATTTTACCTCAAGTTGTACTTAACAAAGATTTATTGTTTTTAGATGACTTAAGTTTAGCAGATTTTAAAAAATTGTATAAAGGCAAGGTTGAATGTGCCAAAAATGCCAATGAACTGAAACAATTACTCGCTAAACAAGGAGGCTAAATTGTGAAAGGTTATGGTTTATTGCAGGTGTACACGGGTACTGGTAAAGGAAAAACAACCGCAGCACTTGGCGTTGTGCTCAGAGCCAGCGGCTATGGTGCCAAAACCCTGATGATCCAATTTTTGAAGGATGATAAGGGATATGGCGAATATTCTGCAGCAAAATTTATTCCTGGTTTTGAATTAATGCAAGTTGGGAGAGACTGTTTTGTTGATTTTTCTAATCCAGATCCAATTGATTTGAGAATGATGTATGAAGGCTGGGCGCTGGCTAAAGAAGCTATTTTGTCCCAAAAATATGATATTGTTATCCTGGATGAATTAAACATCGGATTATTTTATAAGATGTTACCTTTGGATGAAGTTATTGCCTTTTTGAAAAACGAAAGAGGTAAAACTGAGATAATATCAACGGGCAGATATGCTCCTGAGCAGTTAATAGAAATTGCAGATTTAGTTACGGATATGCAGTCCGTGAAACATTATTTTTTTGCCGGCGTGCAATCACGCGATGGCATTGATCATTGAGAGTGAGGAAAATAAAAAATGGGTAAGCCTATAGTAGCTATTGTTGGAAGGCCTAATGTAGGTAAATCAACATTATTTAATATCTTTGCAAATAGCAGGATATCAATCGTAGAAGATACGCCGGGAGTAACTCGTGACCGTCTTTATGCAAACGCAGAATGGCTGGATAATGAGTTTATGATAGTGGATACTGGCGGTATCGAACTTATGAATACTGATGAAATTGCTGTTTCTATACGTCAACAGGCACAAATTGCGATATCAGAGGCCGATGTAATACTTTTTGTATGTGACGCGCGTGCTGGTATCACGAAGGATGACGAAGAAGTGGCCAAAATTTTACGCATGTCCAAAAAGCCTGTTATTTTAGCAGTAAATAAAGCAGATTCACCAAAACAGGAACTCGAAATTTATGAATTTTACAACCTTGGTATAGGTGAACCGATACCAGTTTCTGCGGCTAATCATTTAAATTTAGGCGATTTACTTGATGCTGTTGTTGAAAAATTTCCTACTGATGCCGGAGATCATGATGACGAAAATAATGATGAGATTAAGGTTGCCATTATTGGCAGGCCGAATGTAGGTAAGTCCTCTATTTTTAATTCCCTGGTAGGAAAAGAACGTTCAATTGTCAGCAATGTTGCTGGTACAACGAGAGATGCAATTGATACACCTGTTACCAAAGATGGTATTAACTTTCTTTTTATTGATACTGCTGGCATGCGACGTAAGGCAAGAATCGATGAACCAATCGAAAAATACAGCATTATAAGATCTTTGCGTGCTGTCGATCGCTCTGACGTTGTTTTAATGGTATTAAATGCCATAGAGGGAGTTACGGAACAAGACAAAAAAATAGCTGGTTATGCGCATGAAGCTGGCAAAGGAATTGTAATCGTTGTTAATAAATGGGATTTGTATGAAAAAGATAATACTGCAACATTGCGTTTCACCGAAACTCTAAGAAAAGAACTTGTTTTTATGCAATATGCCCCAGTTGTTTATGTTTCAGCCCTGACTACACAGCGTATTCACCGACTGCCTGAAGTAATTCATTATGTTGCTGAACAAAATGCTATGCGAGTTTCAACCAGTATCTTGAATCAGGTCATTAATGATGCAATTGCAATTAATCCACCGCCTTCTGATAAAGGTAAGAGACTAAAAATACTATATACTACTCAAGTAAAAATTAAGCCACCGACATTTGTTATCTTTGCTAATGATCCTGATATTATGCATTTTTCCTATCAGAGATATTTGGAAAATAAATTAAGAGAAGCTTTCGGGTTTGAGGGTTCACCAATTCAAATAATTATTCGTGGGAAAAACGAAGAAGAGTAGAGGTATAAAGATGCTAACTATTGCATTATCCATAATTATCGGATACATCTTCGGTTCTATACCTAGCGGACTCGTTTTGGTGAAGATGGTTTGTGGAATTGATATACGTGAATATGGCAGCAAAAATATAGGCACAACGAATGTATTCAGAACTGTTGGCGGTCGTATGGCTTCTATTGTGCTTATTGCCGACGTTGTGAAAGGAATTTTGGCTGTTCTGCTGGTAAGATATTTATTTGAGTCTAGCCTGCATTTGGAATTATTAACGGCAATAGCTTCTTTACTCGGACATAATTATTCAGTATTTCTTGGATTTAAAGGCGGACGCGGAGTCGCTACCGGTCTTGGTTTAATTCTTTTATTTATGCCGGATGTCTGTATTTTTTCTTTTACTGTATGGCTGGTTATTGTTTTTGTTACTAGATACGTTTCTCTTGGTTCAATTGTAGGTGCTTTTATCACACCAATTGTTGCTTATTATCGCGGCTATCCAATTGAATTAGTGTTGTTTGCTTTGGCGGCTTGTGTTTTTGTTATTGTGCGTCATTACGAAAACATGAAAAGGCTTATTGCAGGAACTGAATCAAAAATAAAGCAAGGTAGTCTTGAAAATATTAAAAAAGACAGTAAAAAGTAGAGTGATTATAAAATGAAAAGAATAGCTGTAATTGGAGCCGGCAGTTGGGGAACAACGCTGGCTCAAGTTTTAAATGATAACGGACACAAAGTTGCACTTTGGGTCCGCAATCCTGAAAAAGCAAACAAAATAGCTCAAAGCAGATATAATACAGATTATCTTCCTCAGCTTAAATTAGCTGATGCTATTGAAATAACGTCTGATCTTGAAAAAGCTGTTAGTAATGCGGAAATATTGTTACTCGTTGTGCCTTCCCATGGGATGGCAGATTTGTGTTGCCAACTTTCGCAAATAACAGATTGTACTGATAAAATTTTAGTTTCTTGCACCAAAGGATTTGAATATCATTCTGGTATGCGCATGAGTGAATTAATTAAAAGCTACTTTCCATGTGCAACCCTTGCCGTTCTTTCAGGTCCTAATCATGCGGAAGAAATTGCTCTTCGCCAACCATCCGCAACTGTTATTGCGTGCCAAAATGAGGTTGTAGCAAATGAACTACAGAAAACATTTTTAAATGATTATTTTAGGCCATATTTGACAGATGATATCATGGGAGTTGAAATTGCTGGCAGCTTGAAAAACGTTATTGCCTTAACAAGCGGCATAATGTTTGGTTTGGGTTTTGGTGATAATAGCCAGGCGGCCTTAATAACACGCGGTTTGACGGAAATAACACGTTTGGGATTAAGGTTGGGAGCACAACAACAAACTTTTAGCGGCCTTGCAGGTGTTGGCGATCTTATTGCAACCTGCACCAGTAAACACAGTCGTAATCGCAGAGCCGGTGAAGAATTGGCTGCCGGCAAAACAATAAAAGAAATATATTCCGGGACTAATATGGTTATTGAAGGAATAAATGCGACGACATCTGCGTACGCTCTTTCTCAAAGATATAATGTCGAAATGCCAATCACTAACAGTATTTATCAGATCATTTACGAAGATAAAAATCCACTTATAGCATTACAGGAACTTATGCGTCGTAGTGGTAAACGTGAATATATAATATAATGTCATACTCGAAGAGACAAAGTATTATATTTTTTAATATTTTGTAGCATTATTAGTCTTGAGATGATATAATGTCTTTTGTGAATAGAAGTTATTCTTCTATAACAGGAATATTTGAATGAAAGAGGAGGAGCGGAATATGTCAGAACAATCAACATTTTTTTTAGTTCGTGAAGAAATTCTGCCTGAAGCAATTAAAAAAACGATTAAGGTTAAAGAAATTTTAAAACGTGGAGAAATAAAGACAATTAATGAAGCTGTGGAAAAAATGGGGCTGAGCCGTAGTGCTTATTACAAATATAAAGACTATGTATTTCCATTTTATGAAGCCAGTAAAGAAAAAATAATTACATTATCACTTCTTTTGGAGCATAAATCCGGAGTTTTATCGAGAGTTCTCAACACAGTTGCAGGTGATTCTGGCAGCATTATGACTATCAATCAGGGAATTCCACTACAAGGCGTTGCCAATACAACCATTTCAATTGAAACAAAAGAACTAACCATCGACCTGGAAGCTTTGCTTGATAAATTGCGTATGATTGATGGTGTAAAAAGGCTTGAAGTTTTAGGACAGGTTTAAATTGTAAAAAGAGGGGGTAAACCGAAGATGAAGGACACTATTAATGTCGGACTCTTAGGTGCCGGCACTGTTGGTGGCGGTGTACTTATTGTTTTAGAAAAAAATGCCGAAGATATAGAGAAAAAAGTCGGTGTACCCGTTAGAATTACAAAGATTCTTGATAATAATCCTGCACTTGCTTCCCAATTAAGGGACAAATATATTGTTACAAACAAGCTTAAAGATATTCTTGAAGATCCAAATATTGATATCGTAGTTGAATTAATTGGCAGAGAGCACCCTGCCAAAGAATTTATAGCAGAGGCATTAAAACATAAGAAAAATGTTGTAACAGCAAATAAAGATGTTTTGGCTAAATATGGCAAAGAATTATTCGAGCTTGCGGAAGAAAATAATGTTGATTTTATGTTTGAAGCTGCGGTTGGTGGCGGTATACCAATTATCAGGCCATTAAAATCCTGTCTCGCGGCAAATAAAATTAAGTCCATAATGGGTATTGTTAATGGCACGACCAACTATATGCTGACAAAAATGTCGGCAGAGCATCTTGATTTTAATGATGTTCTGAGAGAAGCGCAGGAGAAAGGATATGCAGAATCTGATCCTACTGCTGACATTGGTGGCTTAGATGCTGCCCGTAAAATTGCAATTTTAGCTTCAATTGCTTTTAATACTCGTGTATGCCTTGATGATGTTTATATTGAAGGCATTGAAAATATTACTCTGAGAGATATTGAATACGCAAAAGAATTAGGGTATGTTGTCAAACTTTTGGCTATTGCCAAACGTGATGATGTTAATGGTATAAGTGTTCGTGTTCATCCTACTATGTTACCTATACATCATCCACTGGCTAACGTAAATGATGTTTATAATGCAATTTTTGTTACGGGTGATGCAGTCGGTGATACTATGTTCCTTGGTCGTGGAGCCGGGCGCATGCCAACCGCCAGCGCTGTTTGCGGAGATATTATAGATGTAGCACGAAATTTAAGGCATAATGCTACAGGACGTATTTCTTGCACTTGTTTCGACGAAAAACATCTATGTTCTATAGAAAACATTTCTTCTCCGTGCTATATAAGACTGCATGTTCATGACAAACCTGGCGTTTTGGCTGGTATTGCTGCTGCTTTTGGTGCACAAAATGTCAGCCTGAAAAATGTTGTACAAAAAGCAAAAGTTGATGGTTTTTCTGAGTTAGTTGTTATAACCTATGATGTTTCGGAATTCAACCTTCGGATGGCTTTGCAAACTTTGCGTGCTCTGCCTATTGTTGAAAAAATATGCAGTGTTATTCGTGTTGAAGACGACAATTTAGATTAAGGCAGGCACAGTATATGGACAAAAAGGTTACAGTCAGAGTTCCTGCAACTTCTGCTAATTGTGGCCCAGGATTTGATACACTTGGCCTGGCATGCAATTTATACAATTATTTTACCTATGAGCTAATGGATCAAGGTTTTAACCTAAAGATAGAAGGCGAAGGTTCTGAAAAACTAAAGCCAGGCAAAAATAATCTTGCCTACTTTTCTTTTTATAAAGTATGGGATATGGTTACTGGTTCAAAAACTGGTCTAAGTATTAAGATGATTAATAATATACCGCTATCACGCGGCTTGGGCAGTAGTTCTACTGCTATTGTTGCTGGTTTGGTAGCTGCTAACCATCTATCCGGTAATACATTGTCCAAAAATGAAATCGTTCAATTAGCAACAGAAATTGAAGGTCATCCAGACAATGTAGCACCAGCCATTCTTGGTGGAATGACAATTAGTTATGTTGATAATGGGAAAGCGAGCGCGCTTAAATTTCTTCCGCTTAAGCCATTTAAACTGGTAGCAGTTGTTCCTGATATGCCTTTGTCTACATCTTTAGCAAGAAAGGCAATACCAAAAACTGTTTCGCATCATGATGCAGTATTTAATACTTCACGTGCCGCATTGTTAGTTGGCGCTATGTTAACCGGTGAATATCAGCATTTAAATTCTGGACTTTGTGACAGACTTCATCAGCCATATAGGGCTCATCTGATTCCTGGAATGGAAGATGCTTTTGCCGCAGCCATAAATAATGGTGCCTACAATGCAATTATCAGCGGTGCCGGTTCGACATTAATGGCTTATGTGCCTATTAATGTTTGTTATGAAGCTGTCGGAGAAGCAATGCGTAACGCCCTGTCTAAGCATGGTTTGCAAAGCGTTTCTCATATTCTGGATATTGATACTGAAGGTGCAATTCTTGTTTGATTCTTGACATGTTCATCAAAAAGAGCTAAAATAGCAAATGTGTTCGGGGCGTAGCGCAGCTTGGTAGCGCGCTTCCTTGGGGTGGAAGAGGCCGTGGGTTCAAATCCCGCCGCTCCGACCAATTATGAAATTTAGACACCATGAGGCTTTAGTGCTTCGTGGTGTTTTTATTTCTGTTTTGCATCTTAATAATTTATACACATTTAATGATTTGACCATCATAAGATTGCTATGCTATACTGTTAGAAATGAAGCCATGAAGGCTTTGCGAGCAAGCAACATAAATATAATGATAGTTCGGTAACCCATGAAGGGAAAATAAGTAATACACCCTCAATGGGTTATTTTATTTTTAATGGGAGAGATGATTCAATGCATATGGCTGATGCTTTAATTTCACCGACCGTAGGTTTTACTATGATGTCTGTTACAGCAGGAGTAGCAGCTTATTCAATAAAAAAGATCCAGAGTGATATGGATGAGAAGAAAATTCCAATGATGGGTGTTTTGGGTGCGTTTATTTTTGCAGCACAGATGATTAATTTCACAATACCGGCAACAGGCTCAAGTGGTCACCTTGGCGGTGGAATGATTCTGACAGCACTATTAGGACCATATGCAGGCTTTCTGGCAATGGCATCTATTTTGCTCATACAGGCTCTGTTCTTTGGTGACGGTGGATTACTTGCATATGGATGTAATGTTTTTAATATGGGTTTTTATACCTGTTTTATCGCATATCCTTATATATACAAATTAATTACGCGTAAAGGTCTTAATTCGCATAATATTTTCATTGCTTCAATGATTTCTGCTGTAATTGGGCTACAGTTAGGAGCTTTTTCCGTTGTGCTTGAAACATTATTTTCAGGCAAAACTGAATTGCCTTTTGGCACATTCGTAATGCTTATGCAGCCAATCCATCTGGCAATCGGAATCGTTGAAGGACTTGTGACAGCCTCCATTATTAATTTTGTTTGGAAAGCGCGGCCTGAGTTGTTAGAAAAAGTCGCTGCTAGCGAGTCTTTTGGTACTTTATATTTAAACAAAATCTTGAAAGGGTTTATAGTAGCTGCAGTAATTGTTGGCGGTGGACTGTCATGGTTTGCGTCTGTAAATCCTGATGGTTTGGAATGGTCTATGCAAAAAGTCGCAGTCACTACTGAACTAAGTACTTCAGATGAAATGCATCAAATATTTTCCATAATTCAAGAAAAAACTGCGCTACTACCTGACTATAATTTCAAAGGGACTGAAGAAAAAACCGTTAGCGAAAATGAAAATACCTGGCCATCTGTAAATATCGGGACAACCGTTTCAGGTTTGCTCGGCGGCGCAATGACATTTGCATTAGCTGGATTAATCGGGTTAATTGTTAACTTGATTAAAAGAAGGGAAGATGTTAGTGCATCAAAATAAGAAATACGAGTTCCATAGTGTTATCTTGGATTTCCAATTAGGATTTGATTAGATATGACAAATTTAACAAGTGCTCTTTATAATATAAGGCTTCTGGACGATTTAGCAAAAAAGAATACACCCATTCACGCACTTCATCCGCTAGTTAAGTTGCTAACCACAGTTATTTATTTAGCTGTGGTTATGTCTTTTGGCAGATATGAGATAAGCAACCTTTTGCCTTTCATATTCTTCCCTTTATTTGTAACTTTATTTGCTGAGTTGCCGTTGATGCCAATAGTGCACAGGTTACTTGTGGTATTGCCGCTCATAATCGGCATTGGTATTTTGAATCCTATCATTGACAACCATACAGTTACAATTTTAGGAGCTAATTTTTCAAGAGGTTGGATCACATTTTTGTCACTTTCTATAAAATGCATTTTGTCCGTTACCGTTGGTATCATATTAATTGCAACTACTGGAATAGACCGGTTAGCAGTAGCTATGAGGATGCTTAAAATTCCTAAAATTTTTGTTCTGCAATTATTATTAACCTATAGGTATATTACTGTTCTTATGGAAGAATTTTTAAGAATGTCACAGGCGTATTCATTAAGGGCACCTGAACAAAAGGGAATAAGCAAACATAATTGGGGTTCATTTGCAGGGCAGCTTATCCTGAGAACTTTTGACAGGGCTGATCGGGTTTATCAGGCCATGCTTTTACGAGGTTTTTCAATGGAATATAATGTTGGCCGCATAGAGAAAGCTAATTTTAAAGATTTTGCTTATTTGACTGGTTGGTGCTTATTTTTCGTAATAGCGAGAATCTATAACTTGTCATTATTTTTAGATTCATTAATTTCAGGAGTGGTTAAATAAATGAGTCATCATAAAGTCGAAGTACGAAATCTACATTTTTCATATCCTGATGGGCATGAAGCATTAAAAGACATATCCTTCACTATTGTTCATGGAGAATCTGTTGGAATTATTGGAGTTAACGGTGCAGGAAAATCAACAATATTAATGCTTTTGATGGGTATTCTTTTTCCTGATTCGGGAGAAGTGCTTATTGGCGATGTACATCTTACAAAAAAAACATTACCTATGATAAGACAAAGAGTGGGAATGGTTTTTCAGAACCCAGATGACCAACTGTTTATGACAAACATATATGATGATGTTGCTTTCGGACCGCGAAATTATAAGCTAGATGAAAAAGAGGTAGAGAGCAGGGTTATGGGTGCTTTGGAATTGGTTGGTATATCTGAATTAAAAAATAGAGCACCCTTCAGATTGTCTGGCGGTGAAAAGCGTGCTGCATCAATTGCTTGCGTTTTATCTATGCAGCCTGACATATTAATTATGGATGAACCCACGTCTGCATTAGACCCTAAAGCCAGACGTCGAGTAATAGGCTTATTAAACAGTTTTACCCATACCAAGATTATTACAAGCCATGACTTAGACCTGGTTCTTGAAACATGCCAAAGAGTGATCGTTGTTAAGAATGGAAAGATAACTGCTGATGGAGCAACTAATGAAATTTTAACGAATAGTGAGTTGCTTGATAGCTGCGGACTAGAACTGCCGCTTTCAATTCAAGATTGTCCAATCTGCAGTTCATCGAAGACAAGTAAAAAATAATAATGTAAATTTTCAATTTACATTTCTGAGTCAGATGAGTATAATTGAATTATCAGATAATTCTTAAGCGAATTGAATGTTTAAAAAAAACACTAGGAGGTCTTCAGCTAATAAATGTTTAATTATAAGACAAAATATGGTACAATACATTGTAATGTTTTTATTAATTGTGCGTGGCTTCTTATTGCGGAGACCGAGTATTCAAATCCTGCAGTTCCAACAAATTGTGTCCTATAGCCTTTGCGGGGGTATACGTAAAGGCTTCTTTTATGTTTTTTGCTTATTGCAATGGGAGGAATGTAAATGATTCGTGTCTTAGAACTACTCTGCTGCGAATGTAAACAACCCTTTGAACCTGATGGCAAACTTTACTATCGTGATAATTTTCGTGCAACTAAAATAAGTGAAACATTTTTTCTCTGTCCTTCATGTATTGAAGAATGGGAAAACAAATGGCAAATCAAAGACGCTGTGTTTTTTGAGAAAGATTACTCACTATATGTTGACATCACTTTAAATGATGGCAGCATTTATGAAGGCTTAGACTGCACGCCTATGGATGGTATCGTTGTAACAAGCGAAGAAGTCCCAACATCTGCGCAGCGGAAACTATTTGATATTTACCAGAAATGGGATAATGAGAGAAAGAAAAATACCTTAAAAGACTGCATATTTAAAGATGAATTTATGCGTACATCATTTACCTGTGAAACATATGGCGGCGAGAAATACGAAAATATTGCTTTTCGCTTTAATATGCAGGGTAAAATCGAAACTGAAAGACCAGTACCTGACTATATAATCGAGCAAATAATCAATGCATGGAAAATGTATGAAAATCAAAAGATGGATTAACGGGAGGAATATTTTTAATGCAAGACTTTTTAGAAAAAATTGAGAAAAGACGTACCTTTGCGATAATTTCTCACCCTGATGCCGGTAAAACAACGTTAACTGAAAAACTACTACTCTATGGTGGTGCGATACATCTGGCAGGTACCGTAAAAGCTCGTAAAAGCAACAAACATGCTGTTTCTGATTGGATGGAAATTGAAAAACAACGTGGTATCTCTGTAACATCAAGCGTGCTGCAATTTGATTATGATGGTTACAGAGTCAATATACTTGATACGCCTGGTCATCAAGACTTCAGTGAAGACACATATAGAACATTGCTAGCGGCAGACAGTGCTGTTATGCTTATTGATGCTGCTAAGGGTGTTGAGGAGCAGACCAAGAAGTTATTCTGGGTTTGCCATCGCCGCCATCTGCCTATATTCACCTTTGTTAATAAATTAGACCGTTATGGTCGTAATCCTTTTGATTTGATGGATGAATTGGAACGAATTTTAAATATACGTGCCTATCCCATTAACTGGCCGATAGGCATTGATGGCCACTACGTAGGAGTTTATGACCGCATCAAAAAACAAGTCGAACTTTTTGAAAGCGATACCAGTCACGGTGCCAAATTGTTAAAATCAACTACCGGAACGCTCGACGACCCTCAAATTATCAGTGCCATGGGAGAAGAAAATTACAAAAACCTATGCAATGATATTGAACTTTTGGACTTAGCAGGTGATGATTTTGATCTGGAAAAAGTCAAAAAAGGTGAATTGACGCCGATGTTCTTTGGCAGTGCTATGACCAATTTTGGTGTTCGCAGCTTTTTGGAAAAATTCCTTGAGTTGTCACCAAAACCGCAACAACGTATGCTAAAGGATGGCAGTGGCTTTATTGATCCAACCAATGAAGCTTTTTCAGCCTTTATTTTCAAAATTCAGGCTAACATGAATCCAGCGCATCGTGATCGCATCTCTTTCATGCGTATCTGCTCCGGTATGTTTACAAAAGGAATGTCCGTCTATCATGTACAGGGAAAGAAAGCCATAAAGCTTTCGCAGCCGCAGCAATTTTTAGCACAAGAAAGAACAATAATTGAAGAAGCCTATCCTGGTGATATAATAGGCGTTTTTGACCCAGGAATTTTCAGCATTGGTGACACTGTTTGTGATGAAAGTTTAAAAATTCAATTTGAAGATATGCCGGTTTTTCCACCGGAAATTTTTGCTCGCGTCCAACCAAAAGATTCCCTTAAACGTAAACAATTTACTAAAGGAATTATGCAGTTGGCTCAGGAAGGTGCCATTCAGGTTTTCGAGCAACGCGATACAGGCCTGGAAAGTTTTATTGTTGGCGTAGTCGGGAGCTTGCAGCTTGAAGTTCTGGAATATCGGCTGCTTAACGAGTACAGCGCGCCTCTGTTGATGAATCAATTGCCTTATTCAGTAGCACGCTGGGTTTATGCAGATGATAAGAATAAGATTGATAATCTCAAGGGTTTAGATAACGGTATGCTTGTATATGATAAAGAAGATCGTCCTGTGATACTAGTTAGCAATGAGTGGAGCTTAGGCTGGATCTTAGAAAGAAATCCTGGCGTTGAGTTTTTAATGGTTCCCAGTGACGCAAGGAAAATCTAACAATCACTCCTGAAAGGAGCAATTATCTATGAATGTTATTACTCCCATAAAAATATTGGGGGTGCCTGTTCATCCATACACAATGAAGGGCGCAGTTGAAAAAATAGTAGAAAGAGTATCTCAAAAACAAAAAACTCTTGTAGTGACTGCAAATGCAGAAATTATAATGATGGGGCAGTCAGATACTGAATATATGGAAATATTAAATAAGGCTGCGTTGGTATTGCCGGACGGTGCAGGTACAGTTTGGGCAGGACGTAAGCTCGGCTATGAAGTTCCGGAAAGAGTTGCTGGTTATGATTTGTTCTTGAACCTGATGAAAGAATCCGCACAAAAGAATTTAAAAGTGTTCTTTTTTGGTTCTGCACCTGGAGTAGCGGCAGAAGCAAAAAAGAAATGCGAAATTTTATATCCCGGTATTTCAATTGTCGGGTGCAGGGATGGATACTTTAAAGAAGAAGATAATCTTGCGATTGTCGAAGAAATCAATAACAGTGGTGCCGATTTGCTTTTCGTGGCCTTGGGAGCACCAAAACAAGAAAAGTGGCTGGCAAAGTATGAGGATACTTTAAACCCCTCATTACTGATGGGCATAGGTGGCAGCTTTGATGTTGTAGCTGGGAAAATGGAAAGAGCCCCCAAATGGATGCAGGATGCATCATTAGAATGGCTTTTCCGCTTGTACAAGCAACCTAGCAGATTCAGAAGAATGCTTGTATTACCTAAATTTGTCATAAAAGTATTACGTTTCAAAAGTTACAAAGCTAGTTAGACATTAACTTGACGGTATGGTATAATAGGTGTCGTTCTTGATTTGGCACTTAAATATAGCGAAAGGGGAACGATGGGATTTTGAAAAGATTTTCAGTTGTCAAAGACGGATATCCGCATATAATCATTTTTATAATAATTGCTTTTATCGTTGCCTATATTTTTAATCCAGTTTATGCTGTAATTCCTCTCGTTTTGGCAATTTATTTAGCGTATTTCTTTAGAAATCCAAAAAGAATAACTCCGCCTGATGAAAGTTTGTTGTATTCGCCGGCAGACGGTACTGTAATGGCAGTAGAAGATTTTTACGATGATGAGTATCTTGATGAAGATGCCATCAAAGTTACTATTTTTCTATCAGTTTTTAACGTACATGTCAACCGTAGCCCGATGCGTGGTCAAATCAAATATCAGCGCTATACTTGCGGTGGCTTCGTGCCAGCCTACAAAAAAGCAGCTTCTTTCGAGAATGAACGCCACGCCATAGGTTTGGAAAATGACAAAAATAGAATTTTGGTTATTCAAATAGCTGGACTGCTTGCTCGCCGTATTGTATCATGGACAACTCTCGGCCACAATTTGGAACAGGGGCAATGCTATGGAATGATCAAATTTGGCTCCAGTACTGAACTTGTTATGCCAAAATCTGTTGATATATTGGTTAAAAAAGGTGATAAAGTAAAAGGTGGTATTACGGTAATCGGGAGGTTCAAAGATAAATGAACTACAGAAGCGCTATAGCAAACACTATAAGTTCTTTCAATTTGATGTTTGGGGTTTTATCAATCCTTGCGACATTCGAAGGCGAATTTAAGGCTGCCGCTATCATGATAATCTTGGCAGTAGTTGCTGATTCTTTAGATGGCCGCGTTGCCAGAGCATTAGGTGTAAGCGGCGAATTTGGCAAGGAACTGGATTCTCTTTGTGATGTCTGTTCCTTCGGTGTTGCCCCAGGTGTACTAATATATCAATATGCACTTATGGATCTAGGCCTTATTGGTCAACTGCTGGCAGCATTTTTTGCTATTTGCGGCGCTTTGCGTTTAGCTCGGTTTAATGTAAATGCATCAGTAGTTCATGGCTATTTTGTTGGTATGCCCATTCCTGCCGGAGGTTGCATTATTGCAACTTATATTCTTTCTGGATATAACTTTCCAATTGCTGCTGTAGCAATTGGCACCGCTATCACAGCTGTCATAATGTACAGCGAAATAAAATTTCCTGATTTTAAAGGTAAAGGAAATCCAATATATGCAATTCCTGTTGCAATATCATTTGTCGCAGGTTTATTTTTGTTGTTTCTACGTCCGGTTGCCTGGCCATTTGTCATAATGTTTACCTACACCTTGGCTGGCATTCTGAATTTCATTTATATTAAGGCCACAAACAAATAATGAAGGCTAATAGTAGACAAAGGAGTCTCTCTTTATATGAGTAGCTATTTTGACATATTCATGATTCCATTACAATTATTAATTGTGTTTTTCACAGTATATTATTTTGTAATTTCCTTTTTTGGTATTTTTGGTAGGAAACGTGATGAAAAAATTAAAATACCTGAAAAAACATTTGCAATAATTGTAGCTGCGCATAACGAAGAACGCGTAATCGGCCAACTGATTGAAAACCTCCATCTTTTAAATTATCCTGATAACTTGTATGACATATTTGTTGTAGCTGATAATTGTCAGGATAATACAGCGAAAATATCGCAAGAAGCCGGTGCTTTAGTTTATGAACGTACAAGCGCCGACGAAAAGGGAAAAGGGTTTGCAATGGAGTGGATGTTTAACAAGCTCTTTGCTATGAAAAAACAGTACGATGCTGTTGTTATCTTCGATGCAGACAATTTAGTGCACCTGGATTTCCTTATGGAAATGAATAGCCGCCTTTGTAAAGGGGAACGTTTGATTCAAGGTTATCTCGACGCAAAGAATCCTAATGATACATGGATTTCTGGTGTTTTCGCAATTTCCTTCTGGGTTGTTAACCATATTTGGCACCTTGCAAAGTACAATATTGGTTTATCAAGTGTGCTAGGTGGCACAGGAATGTGTATTTCTATGGATATCTTACGTAAACACGGTTGGGGAGCAACATGCTTGACTGAAGACATGGAATTTACAATGAAAGCTTTGCTTGAGGGTATTCCAACAACCTGGGCTCATGATGCTATTGTGTATGATGAAAAACCTTTGACCTTCAAACAATCGTGGGATCAGAGAAAAAGGTGGTCACAAGGCCACTTTGATGTTGCGAGTCGTTATATTGGTAAGTTGTTCAGGGAAGGAATTAAACAGCACAATATTGTTATGCTGGACGGAATAATCCATCTTTTCCAACCATACTTCTTGTTGTGCTCGACATTTTTTGTTATCTGCAGCTATATATATTCAATTTATCCGTTTTATACAAATATCCTCTACACCGTGCTTCCTGTAGAGGTCTGGACATTAATAGGTATAGGACAATATGTTTTCCCTATGATTGTATTAATGAAAATACATGCCTCTTTTAAGTCATGGCTTTACCTTATTTTATACCCGCTATTCATTTATAGTTGGGTGCCAATTACAGTACTTGGTTATATGCATCGCCATGAGCACGAATGGAGTCATACCGTCCATACACGTGGCATTAGTTTCAATGATGTACTTATTCCTGAAGGAACTGAGCTTGGACCCAAACAAGTTGTTTTTAACAAAGATAACAAATAATCAGCTTATTAGAAAAACGGTCTATATAGACCGTTTTTTTGTATGCAAATTTATATGCACGAGCCCCTAAACTCGAGGCTATTCTTTAAATTATCATTTTTTTATGTTATTATTAGATGTAGTTTTATACAAAAAGGAGACTATCATCATTGAAAATTAAAGGCGTATTGTTTGATTTGGACGGAACCCTTGTAAATACTTCTGACTTAATAATCAAAACTTTTGAATTTACAATTAAAACATTATTACAAAAAAATCCTACACAGGATGAAATAACTAAATATTTTGGTCTTCCATTACGTGAATGTCTCAGACATTTTGATGAAAATAAAGTAGATGAAATGGCTGATTTTTACCGAGAATATAATCTCAGAAATCACGACTTGTTGATCAGACCGTTTCCTAAAATAGAAGAAACTATGATTAAACTACAGCAGGAAGGAATCAAAATGGCCGTTGTAACTTCAAAAAAGGTACCGATGGCAGAACGAGGCCTTAAATGTTTTAATCTGGAGAAATACTTCTACGGCATTATCGGCTGTGACGAGTGCGATAACCACAAACCACATCCGGAGCCAATGCTTAAAGGAGCTGAACTTATCAATCTAAGTCCTGAAGAATGTATATGTGTAGGCGATAGTCCATATGATTTACAAAGTGGTAAAAGTGCAGGGTGTTTGACTGCAGCTGTAAAATGGACCTATTTTGACTGGCAACAAATGCTCTTACTTGGTAAACCTGACCACATTCTTACTGAAATGCCTGACTTGATAAAAGTTATTGATAACGAAAACATGAAGGGAAGGGTTCGTGCATGAGAAATATTGCTGTTATAGGTGGAACAGGTGTTTATAATCCAGAAGCTTTGCAAGGATTCAAAGAATTGCTGATAACCACTCCATATGGTCAAGTTGCTTGCACTACCGGTGTAATTGCTGATAATCAAGTTACATTTATCACAAGGCATGGAGCAGGGCACAAAACTCCGCCGCATAAAGTAAATTATCGTGCAAATATCTGGGCACTTAAGAGCCTGGGTGTGAAAGAAATCTTTGCCACAACAGCTGTTGGCTCTTTAAATAAGGAGATGAAAGCTGGCCATTTTGTAGTATGTGACCAACTTATCGACTTTACAAAAAGCAGAATCAACACTTTTTATGACACTCCGGAACGGGGAGTCGCACATGTTGATTTTTCCTATCCTTATTGCTCAGTTTTACGCGAAAGAGTAATATCTTGTTTAGAAAAAAGTGATATTAATTTTCACAAAACAGGAACTTATGTCTGCACAGAAGGACCCCGTTTTGAAACTGCCGCTGAAATTAAAATGTTCAAAACTTTAGGTGGTGATCTGGTTGGCATGACAAATGTCCCAGAATCCGTACTAGCAAGGGAAGCAGAAATGTGCTATGTTAATGTTTCAATTGTAACCAACATGGCTGCAGGCATTTCTCCTACACCTCTTTCCCATACAGAAGTTGTCGAAGCGATGGCTCAAAGTGTTAGTAATATGAATTTATTAATTGATGCTTATATAAGAAATAACGATTATACTGATTTATTGACATGCGGCTGTTCAACAGCTATGAAAGAATTTGGCGGATTTAAACTATAAAATCGGAGAAAAAAATGATAAATACTATGGAATGGAAGCATTCCTATTTGATTATTCTGGACCAGACCAAATTACCAACAGAAATTACTTATATAAAATGCTCAGATTACAAAAGAGTAGCCTTAGCTATTGAACGACTTGAAGTTCGGGGTGCGCCAGCTATAGGTGCAGCTGCGGCCTTTGCAATGGTTTTAGGGTTCAATGAACTCCGTAACAACTGCTCATGTGGGGATAAATTATTTTGGTCCAAATATGATTGTATTAAAAATGAACTAATCTCAGCTAGGCCGACTGCTGTTAATTTGCAATGGGCAGCTGACCTAATATTTTCAGAGGCTTTTTCGCATAATGAAACTTTAAGCTTAGCTGAAATTGCAAAATTAATTGATGCTTTGGCTCTCAATATTTATCAAAACGATATTAAACAAAACAAGAAAATTGGTGTATATGGTGCAAGTTTACTGCCAACAAATGCCAATGTTATAACACATTGCAATGCAGGTTCCTTAGCAACTTGCGGCTGTGGGACAGCTTTAGGTGTAATTCGTCAAGCGCACATTGATGGCAAAATCAAAATGGTCTACGTGGATGAAACCCGCCCACTTCTCCAAGGCGCACGCTTAACCGCCTGGGAACTGCTTCAGGATAAAATACCTGCAACCTTGATTACTGATAATATGGCAGGTTGGACAATGAAGCAAAAAAATATCAACGCAATTGTAGTAGGCGCTGATAGAATAGCTTGCAACGGTGATACAGCAAATAAAATAGGGACTTATAGTCTGGCTATCTTGGCAAAAGCACACAACATACCTTTTTACATAGCTGCTCCCTCCACGACTTTTGATTTCTCTATTAAGACTGGAGCAGAGATTCCTATCGAAGAGCGCAGTGGTATTGAGGTACGTGAACTTAAGGGCGTCAGTACAGCACCCGCAGATGTTAAAGTATTTAACCCTGCTTTCGATGTTACACCAGGTGAACTTATCTCAGGAATAATTACTGATTACGGTGTGATTGAGAAACCCTACAATATAAATATTGCAAAATTAAAAGCCAGAATATATGAGGAGGATATACATTAATGTCCAATAGCATTATAAAAGATATCGCACTTGCACCACTAGGCAAGCAAAAAATTAACTGGGTAAAGGAATATATGCCTTTATTGAATTTATTAAATGAAAAATATGCTGAGACTAAACCTTTTGCCGGAATTAATATGGTAGTTACTATTCATTTAGAAGCCAAAACCGCTTATCTTGCTAAAGTCCTAAAAAATGCCGGTGCCAATGTTTATGTAACAGGCAGTAATCCACTTTCAACTCAGGATGAAATAGCAGCAGCACTTGTTGAAGATGGCATAAGCGTTTATGCCACACATAATTGTACTGCAGAAGAATATGACTTATATTTAGACAAAGCTCTCGACTGCAAACCTTCGTTGATTATTGATGACGGGGGAGACCTTGTGAATATGCTTCACAAAAATAGAACAGATTTAATTCCTGGTTTATTAGGTGGTTCTGAGGAAACAACAACTGGCGTGCATAGATTGAAGGCGCTTTCGCGCTCCGGTAATCTTGCTTTTCCAATGATTGCAGTAAATGACGCCTATTGTAAATACCTGTTTGATAATCGCTATGGTACAGGTCAATCATCCTGGGATGGCATCATGCGTACTACTAATCTTTCTATAGCTGGTAAAAATGTTGTTGTCGCCGGCTATGGCTGGTGTGGCAAAGGCGTAAGCATGCGAGCCAAAGGTCTGGGTGCCAATGTAATAGTAACGGAAGTAGACCCCATAAAAGCAATTGAAGCTGTTTTCGATGGTTTTCGCGTAATGCCGATGTATGAAGCAGCAAAAGAAGGAGACTTCTTCGTAACTGTAACTGGTTGCAAAGATGTCATTACCAAAGAACATATTAAGGTAATGAAAGACGGAGCGGTGCTTGCTAATGCCGGACATTTTGACGTAGAAATTAATATTCCGGATTTAGAAGAACTTTCAGTTGTACCCTCTTATGAAGTTCGTAAAAATATCAGAACATATACAATGTCAGACGGAAGCAAAATTAATTTACTTGGAGAAGGCAGATTGGTTAATTTAGCCTGCGGCGATGGACATCCTGTCGAAATTATGGATCTTTCGTTTGCTATGCAATTTTTGGCAATGAAATATCTCCTTGATAACAAAGGTAAGCTCTCTAACAATCTCTACACACTTCCAGATGAGTTAAACAATGAAATTGCAGCCTTAAAGTTAGAATGCAAAGGTTTGAATATCGATAAACTTACGGAGGAACAAAACTTTTATTTAAACCAAGAATAAAGGAGATGTAGTTAAAATGTTGGAAGTTAAAATTGCTGATGCGCGTAAATCAATTATTGAAATTGGGTTTAAACTTCTTGATAGGAAATTAGTCGCTGGTTCATGGGGCAATATAAGCATGAAAATTGATAAAGACTGTTATGCAATTACACCATCAGGCCGTCCATATGATCTTCTTGAGGAAGAAGACATTGTCATTGTCAATTCAAATGGTATAAAGTTAGCAGGTTCCGGCATCCCTTCTTCAGAATTGTTTTTGCATCTAGCTATTTACAAAAAATATCCAACGTTCAATGCAATAATACATACTCATAGCATATATGCCAGTGCCTGCGCAGCAATGCACAGACAAATACCGCCATTGCTCGAGGATACGGCGCAAATATCCGGCGGTTCAATAAAAGTAGCTAAGTACGCATTGGCCGGCACAAAAGAGTTAGCGGAAAACGCTGTTGAAGCAATGGGCATGTCAAATGCAGTTTTATTGGCTAATCATGGAGCCGTAAGCTGTGGAAAAAGCCTCGATGAAGCTTTAATTGTTGCCGAAATTGTGGAAAAATCTGCGCATGTTTATTGCATAACAGCATCAATAGGGGAAAGCTTTCCCTTGCCAACTAATGATATAAAATTATTGCGTAATTTTTATGTTGAACACTATAGTAAGAGGCAAGGAGGCGATGAATAAATAATGTCAGCAATTTTAATTAAAAATGTTGAAGTCATATCTGAAGAAAATAATGAAATATTTAATATAGGCATTAAAAACCAGGTTTTCTCTTATATCGGCAAGGAAACACCAACAGGATTTGATAATGCATATGTAATCGATGGTAAAAACTTCATAGCTGTGCCTGGCATGGTTAATACACATACACATGCTGCAATGACACTATTAAGAAGTTATGCGGATGACATGATTTTAATGGATTGGCTGCAGAACAAAATTTGGCCTGCAGAAGCTAATCTTACAGGTGATGATGTCTATTGGGGCACAAAGCTGGCTATCATTGAAATGATTAAATCCGGTACTACAACTTTTGCCGATATGTATTTCTTTATGGACAGAGTTGCAGAGGCAGTTCAGGAAACTGGCATCAGAGCATCACTTTCACGAGGAATGATTGGCTTAGTGCCGGATGCCAATGAAAAAATTACTGAGAGCATTGAATTATATAATAACTGGCACGGACAGGCTGATGGTCGCATCAAAGTGATGTTTGGGCCTCACGCTCCGTACACATGTCCGGTTAATTATTTAAAACGAATTATAGATGAAGCGGGCAAGCTTGGTTCTGAAATTCACATGCATTTGAGTGAAACTGCTTATGAGGTAAGCGAATGCGAGCGTGAGCATGGAATGACACCAATTGCTTTAATGAACAGCATAGGACTGTTTGATTTGGGAACTCTTGCAGCACATTGTGTTCACGTTACTCCTGCCGATATTGAAATAATGTCCTCTAAGAATGTACGTGTAGCGCACAATCCTCAAAGCAATTTGAAACTTGCAAGTGGTATTGCTCCCGTGCCGGAAATGCTTGCCGCAGGTATTATTGTTGGTCTCGGAACTGATGGTACTTCCAGCAATAACAATCTCGACATGCTGGAAGAAGCACGTTTGACGGCTATGCTTCACAAAAATAATAAAAGCGATCCTTTAGTTATACCGGCAAAACAAGCGCTAAATCTCGCTACAAAGCAGGGAGCGCTTGCTTTAGGGTTTTCGGATGTAGGGGAAATAAAAGTTGGCCAAAAGGCAGATTTAGTCCTTTATGATACACGCAAACCTTATTGGTATCCACGCCATGACAGAACTTCCCTTTTTGTTTATGCGGCAAACTCGTCTGATGCTGATACTGTCATTGTCGATGGCAAAATCTTGATGGAGAATGGGAACTTATTAACTATTGATGAAGAAAAAGTTTATGCGGAAGCAAATAAATGTGGCTTGCGTTTAACTAAATAAATTTCTAGGAGTGGAATAATTTGGCAAAAATCCTCAAAAAAACAAATCTGGCTCCACAAGTTTATGAATTTATTGTGGATGCTCCATTAGTTGCTCACAAATGTAAACCAGGTCAGTTTGTCATTATTCGTACAGAAGAAGAAAGTGAAAGAATTCCTCTCACAATTGCTGATTTTGACCGTAAGCAAGGCACAATTACAATGATTGTCCAAGCTGTAGGTAATACTACAAAACATCTATGTGAAACATTTAACGATAATGATGAAATATTGGACGTTGTCGGACCTCTTGGCATGCCTTCTCATATAGAGAACTTCGGCACAGTTGTTTGTGTCGGCGGTGGTATCGGCATCGCTCCGGTTTATCCTATAGCAAGAGCATTGAAAGAGGCTGGCAACAAAGTTATATCGATAATTGGTGCCCGTAACAAAGATCTTATAATTTTTGAGGATAAAATGGCAGCCATAAGTGACGAACTTATCATTACGACAGATGACGGCACTGCTGGTCAAAAAGGTTTCGTTACTGATCCTCTTAAAAAAATGCTTGAAGGTGGCAATATGCCTGGGCTGGTGCTGGCAATTGGCCCAGTTATCATGATGAAAAATGTTGCTGAAACAACAAGACCTTACAAAGTCCATACCGTAGCTAGTCTGAATACTATTATGGTCGATGGAACGGGTATGTGCGGCGGCTGCCGCGTAAAGGTTGGCGACGATAACAAATTTGCTTGTGTTGACGGTCCTGAATTTGATGCGCATCTGGTAGACTTCGCAAATTTGGTACAAAGACAACAAATGTACAAAGGTCAGGAATCTTTGGAATACGGATGCGGAGGTCATTGCAAATGCGTGGAGGACTAAGAAATAAAATGCCGGAACAAGCGGCAGAAGTAAGAAACAAAAATTTTGATGAAGTTGCTTTAGGCTATTTAATTGAAACCGCCATAGACGAAGCCGAACGCTGTTTAAATTGTAAGAATCCCCGCTGCGTTCAGGGTTGTCCGGTTAATGTTGATATTCCAGATTTTATTCAAGCCCTTAAAGAAAAGAATTTTAGCGAAGCAATACGCATTCTTAAAAACAAGAATACCTTGCCTGCTGTCTGCGGTCGTGTATGCCCGCAAGAAAGCCAGTGTGAAAAGAATTGCATACTTGGCATCAAAGGTGAACCGGTAGCTATCGGACGTCTGGAACGCTTTGTTGCTGATTATGCAAGGATTAAAGGGCTAGATACCATAAATGCTGCCAAAGCGGAACCAAAAGGCAAAAAAGTAGCCATCGTAGGCAGCGGACCTTCAGGTCTTACTGCAGCAGGCGACTTAGCTAAAATGGGCTATGATGTTACCATTTTTGAAGCTCTGCACGCTCCTGGCGGTGTTCTGATGTATGGTATTCCTCAATTCCGTCTTCCGAAAGAGATAGTAAAACATGAAATCGACCAATTAAAAGCATTAGGTGTAAAAATTATGCCAAACGTTATCATTGGCCGTACTTTTACAATTGATGAGCTTATGAATGAAGAGGGGTTCTCTGCTGTTTACATCGGTACTGGTGCCGGTCTTCCACATTTTATGCATATTGAAGGCGAAAATTTGAATGGGGTATATTCAGCTAATGAATTTCTTACTCGTGTAAATTTGATGCGTGCATATAAATTCCCACAGGTTGCAACACCTGTTTACATCGGTAAGAGTGTAGCAGTGGTTGGTGCAGGCAATGTTGCCATGGATGCGGCCCGTACTTCCAAACGCTTAGGCGCGGAAAAAGTATATATCGTTTATAGACGTAGTGAAGATGAAATGCCAGCTCGTAAAGAAGAAATTGAACATGCCAAAGAAGAGGGTATTGAGCTTCGTTTATTAAACAATCCGACCAAAATTATCGGTGATGAAAAGGGTTGGGTAAAAGGCATGGAATGTGTAAAGATGGAGCTGGGAGCGCCTGATGCCTCCGGACGTCGTTCACCTGTTGAAATTAAGGGGTCAGAATATGTTCTTCCTGTTGACATGGTTGTTATGTCCATTGGACAGGGACCTAATCCTTTGATTAAGGCAACAACACCGAACTTGGAAACAAACAAACGTGGCAATATTAACGCAGACGAATACGGACAAACTTCAATGCCTGGTGTATTTGCTGGCGGTGACATCGTAACAGGTGCAGCAACTGTAATTTCAGCAATGGGCGCAGGCAAAAAAGCTGCAAAAGCAATTGATGAATATCTCTCTCAAAAATAAATATTAAGATAAATAATAAATTCTTCACAGTATAATATTTTATAATTAATCTGCTAGCATTCTAAATTCACTTTAGTTTGCTAGCAGAATCTGCATTTTAGGATAATTTAGGATAATTATTGTTGAAATGAGGGAAGATCTATGAAAAAATATTCTAGTTTTTGCTATTTTGTTCTTTCTATGACCTTTATGATTAATTTTGCAAACAATAATAATGCATATGCTAAAGAGTACAAATCCACATACGGAAATTACAGCATGAACATACCTGAAAATACCATACCAATTAGTGAAGGGTCTACATCCTACAGATTTGCACAAGGCAATATAAATGTCGAATGCAATATCATCAGCCTGCCACCAGAGCTTCAAATGAACGAAGAAAATAAAAGCAGTAACGAAAGAATTAATAAGCTTGATAATTTGCTGTTAAGCAGCATAGCTGACATTAATTATCAAAACACCAATAGTTCCTGGCAAAAATATAAAAATAAAGAATTGCTTTACCAAATTTTTGAAAATAAATCAGCAGACAACCCGAATAAGGAAAAGTTTCTGGCTGATACTATATTTATAAACAATAAAAATGTATTTATAATTTCTGCTTTTGCGCCAAATGCAGAAAATGAAAAAGCGGCAGGATTATTAGCATCAATATTAAAATCTGTTAAGATTAATGAAGCAAAGGACATTAAAAATAATTATTTCACCAATATCGCAGCCGGCTATGCTTTAAATTTACCAAATGGTTGGCATAACAAAAGTGGAAACACATACAACATAATTAAACTGCAAAAAGCTGATAATCAAGTTACCGGTAGCATAAGAACGTTTACAACAAACGAATATACACAATATGCTAAGGCTTCAGAACCGGAGTTATCAAAATTAGAAAATCAGTTTATGGAACGTATGACCAAATATACTGCAAACCAAACAGTAATCGGTCATAAACCAATTAACATCAATGGACTGAATGGAATACTAATAGAAAAATCCATTAACAATCAAGATGAAATTTCTAATATGCTAGAATGCTATTTATTTACTTCAGACAAAGGTTATCAAATAATCTTTTCATCAAAAGATAAAAATCAATATGATGTGTCCAAAAAAGAGTTTTTAGATTCGATTTCTAGTTTTAAAAAATTGGATTATTAAAAGCAATACAGGCGTTCGGTATTTTAATATATAATTTTATCTTCGTTTTACATAATATATATTATAGGACTCTAGAACGAACAAACGTTTGACAATCTTTATATTGTTTGCTATAATTGCATAAATAATAATGTTATCGCTTTTAAAGTAATTCTTTTGTATCACTAGATTGGAGGTTGCTTTGTAATGATTAAAAAATCTAACCGGCAGCTAGATTCATGTGTTGAGCCTGATGAGTCTTCTCTGACTGAGCGTCAAAAGCAAATTTTGGACTTTGTTCGCGAACATGTATATAGCAAGGGTTATCCGCCCGCTGTGCGTGAAATTGGCTTAGCCGTTGGTCTTTCTTCAAGTGCTAGTGTGCATTCACATCTTCAGAAACTTGAGAAACTTGGATTTTTGCAGCGTGATCCTTCTAAGCCTCGAGCTCTTGAATTGACTCAGGAATCTTCCTGGCGTCAAAAAACTGTAGTTCCTGTTCCTTTAGTTGGCAAAGTGACCGCAGGCCTGCCTATTTTGGCAATGGAAAACATTGAGGAAACCTATCCCCTGCCGCTCGACTTAATTGGCTGTCAGGATGATGTTTTCATGCTTTCAGTCAAGGGTGACAGCATGATTAATGCTGGAATTCTAGATCATGATTATATTATTGTGCGTAAACAAAATTATGCTAATAACAGCGATATTGTAGTCGCTTTAATCGACGATGAAGAAACTACAGTAAAAAGATATTTTCGTGAACTGAAACAAATTAGATTGCAACCGGAAAATGATGCCTATTTACCAATTACTGGTACCAATATAAAGGTTATGGGAAAAGTAATTGCTGTTTTCCGCATTTTATAGTAACACGCCTTTTAATTTAGCTTATTTTCGTTTTTAAGCAACTTTTTATTGTTTCATGATATTTTCTATTCGCATTTTATTATGAAGGCGTTATACATCAAATATGAAGATTGATTTTTAGTTTGTTTTTATAGTAACGTCTTTTTGGTGTCATTAAGATGATAATTTAAAGTCTTTTTGGTATAAAAATAAAGCCTTTCTCTATGAGAATGGCTTTATTTTTTCTAATAACTTATTTTATTCCTACCATTTCAGCTGCAGACATAATTGCAACTCGGCCGTGTTCAAAAGTTAATCCACCTTGCAAATATACATTAAATGGTTCTCTCATCGGACCATCTGCACTTAATTCAATTGAAGCGCCTTGAACAAAAGTACCTGCAGCCATTATTATCTCATCCTGATAACCAGGCAATCCAGAAGGTACAGGTACAACGTGAGCATCAACAGGTGAATTTGCTTGTATTGCTCCGCAAAAAGCGCGTAATCTCTCACGTGATTCAAGTCTGATTGCTTGTATTATATCGCTTCTGATTTCATTACATGATGGCTTCACATCATATCCTAACTGTGCAAAAACTGCAGCGGCAAATATAGAAGTTTTCACTGCTTGCAGAACAACATGCGGTGCAAGAAACAATCCTTGGTAAAAGGATCTGGCAGTATCACCAAGAGTGGCTCCCATTTCGCCGCCCAGTCCTGGCGCTGTAAGTCTATAAGAGGCTAATTCTACTAAATCTTCTCGCCCAACAATATAACCACCTGTTGGCGCAAGTCCGCCACCAAGATTCTTTATCAAAGAACCGGCGATTAAATCTGCACCAACCTCTGTTGGCTCTTGTTTTTCAATAAATTCACCATAACAATTATCAACAAAACAAAGACAATCTGGGTTGGTCGTCTTTACTGCAGAACAAATTTCACCAATTTCGGCAACAGTCAGCGTTTTTCTGGCGTCACTATAACCACAAGATCTTTGTATAAGAACCATTCTTGTTTTTGGCGTAATTAAACTCTGCAGTTCTTTTATGGCAACTTTGCTCCCTGACATAGGTACTTCTTTATAAGAAACTCCTATATCAGCCAAAGACCCTGGGGTCTTAACCGGGAAACCGATAATAGTTTGCATGGTATCATAGGGTGTTCCTGTAGCTGAAATAATTTCATCCCCTTGGCGAAGAACACCAAGCAGTGCAACTGCCAATGCATGAGTTCCGGAAACAAACTGTGAACGCACCAGCGCAGCCTCGGCATGAAAAATATCAGCGTATATCAAATCAAGCTTTTCTCTTCCTACATCAGAATAAGCATACCCAGTCGTTGGTTTTAAATAGTAATCAGAAACTTTATGTTTACGGAAAGCTTTAATAACTTTTCTTGTATTATAAAGTGCTGCCTCTTCATAAGGTAAACAATTATTATTGACTGCATTTAAAGCATTTAACTCTATTTCTTCAAAATTTATCATCCAGTCCACCTTTAGTCTATGTTATATTTTGGTTTAAGCAACAAAGTGCCTGTTGCTATTGAATCTGCATAATGTACATTTTATATTCATTTCTCTGGTCTTCAGATAAGCGAGCTTTGATTCTAATACCATCATCACAATATTCTTGTTCTAATACGGTACTGGTTTTGTGTAATTTAGCTGCTTTATCGGTATCTGCATATGGTATCAGTAATTCAGTTTCAACTGACTTTAAACTCAGATTGTCGACTATCAAATTAAGCAGGTCATCCATTCCAATCCCTTTTTTAGCAGAAATCAAAACGCTGTTTTCTTCACCCTTAATTTTTTCCAATAATCCACTCTCTGGATCAACTTTATCAATTTTGTTATAAACTGTTATTATTTCCTTATCTGAGGCATCTATTTCTTTCAATACTTCGTAAACTGCATCAATTTGCTTTTTGTATGTTGAATGACTTATATCTACTACATGCAACAATAAGTCTGCTTCAGCGACTTCTTCTAAAGTAGATTTAAACGCACTTACCAGCTGATGAGGTAAACGTTGGATAAAACCTACAGTATCAGTTAATATAGCCTCTTGCTTATCCGGCAATGATAAATGACGCGTTGTTGGATCTAAAGTTGCAAACAATTGGTCCTGTGCATAGATATCAGAGGCAGTCAACGTATTTAATAGAGTTGATTTTCCCGAATTAGTATAACCAACCAAAGCTATTGTGGCAATCTGATTTTTTTTACGACCAGTACGATGTAGAGTCCGCACGGACTTAACTTTTGCTATGCTTTCTTTGATAAAAGTAATACGGTCTCTTATGCGACGCCGATCAATCTCAAGCTTAGTCTCACCAGGACCTCTTGTACCAATTCCACCGCCAAGACGTGACAAAACAAGACCCTTTCCAGAAAGTCTCGGAAGAGTATACTGTAGTTGAGCTAATTCAACTTGTAATTTACCTTCATTGGAACGAGCCCTTTGTGCAAAAATATCAAGGATCAATCCCGTGCGATCAACAACACGAACTCCCATCACAAGCTCTATGTTTCTCTGCTGCGCTGGCGAAAGTTCATCGTCAAAGATGCATAAGTCAACATCTTCTTGCCGTACAAAGAGGGCTAGTTCTTCAACTTTGCCTTTGCCAATAAAAAACGCCGGATCAGGTTTTTGTCTTTTTTGAGAGAATGTGCTTACAACCGTAGCACCTGCTGTATCTGCAAGCTGTTTTAATTCTTCCAATGATTCTTCCGTAGACCATGACTGCCTAGGACCACCAGTATCAACAGCAACTAAAATTGCTTTTTCCGGATTTGCAGCAGATTTTGAGCCAACAGTCTGTTTCTGCATAATCTTTTCAATAGTTAAAACCATATTGGCAAAATTCATATCTACTGCTTCAGATAAAGAAAATGGGCCATGTTCCTGGCATATATATTCTTCGTGCTCGTCAATACCAGCAATTAAAGCAAATGAAAAGCTTGATTTTGCAAAATCAGGTCCAATTACGCCTATTGCGGCCATTGCATCATACTTACCATTTTTGAGAGCAGAATAATCTACACCACTTAATGCAGAATTCCCGTTCAAATGAGTATGAATACAACGTACACCACTTAGCCTTATTGCCCCTCTTCTGCCTTTAAATTGAGGTAATTCAACACTTTCTTGGTGACCTAGTGAAATATCTGTTATCTGGCCACTTCTCGTGATATAGATTGAAATTTCGCGTTTTATTTTATCGGATATTTTAGCTAATTGCACTGCGAGTTCCTCAGTTATGATTTGATCCTGCGGAACTTTAATTTCATAAAGCTTATCTAATTCATCCAAAACCGTTTCTTTGATACCCTTTTTGTTACCACTAATTTCTGACATATTCTTCACCTTCTTTGCCAAAAACTAAATTAGCCGTTGTTTATAAATTATACCATAACATAAACTAAACCGAATAAATATAGAAGCAGACACAAAAAAATGCCGCATATTCTGCGGCATTTTCATATTATTACAACTATTTTCTGATATTAAGCTTAGAGATGATTGAACGATAACGTTCGATATCTTTAGCCATCAAATAATTCAAAAGGCCACGACGTTGACCAACCATTTTCAATAGACCACGACGGGAATGATGATCTTTCTTGTGTTCTTTTAAATGTTCAGTTAAATAAGTAATACGCTCGGTCAAAATAGCGATTTGTACTTCTGGTGAACCAGTATCACCTTCGTGTACGCGGTAAGTTTCAATAAGTTCTTGTTTTCTTTCAGGTGTCAACATAATAAAATTCCTCCAATTAATTTTTAATCGCCCAAGCATTAGAAAGCGTCGGAGTGTCGCATCTCCAAGCAAGGGTCTTTTAACGCTTGTTAAGTATAGCATAACGTCACATAAATTACAACTACTTTTCTTTTTCGCTAAAATAAGCAGAAATTATATCCTTGTCCTTCTGTATTTGCTCACACAACTCGGCCGGGGAATTAAACTTGCGTTCACCCCTAATATAATGCATAAGCCTTACAGTGATTTCTTTGCCGTAAATATCATCAATAAAATCAAAAATATTAATTTCTAAGCGTTTCTTGTCAATGTCTCCAAAAGTCGGATTATAACCAATATTTGCCATCCCTAAATGTTCAATATCAGACATCAGAACTTTGGCTGCATAGACACCTTTAGCAGGAACAATTAAATCTGCATCAGAGAACTCTATATTAGCTGTTGGAAAGCCAAGACAGCCTCCGCGATTAGCTCCGGAAACAACAGTACCGCTAATCGTATATGCTCTGCCAAGCATTTCATTTGCCAAAGCTATTTCGCCATTCTTGATCAATTCACGTATTTTAGAACTGCTTACAACAGTTCCTTTGATTTGTATTAATTTACGTACAATAACATCAAATTTATCTTCTTGTCCAGATTGCATTAATGTTTTTGTATCACCCTTGCCAAGAAAACCATAGCTATAGTTCTCACCGACAACTAAGCACTTAAAAGAAAATATTTTCAGTTTTTCCAGAAATTCATCTGGTGAAAGCTGGGAGAAATAATGAGTAAATGGGATATTTACCAAAATATCTACGCCAAGCTTTGCGAACAAATTTTCTTTTTCTTTATTCGAAATTAATTTGGCCGGCACAGCCTCAGGCTTAATCTCAGAAAGCGGATGATTGCTGAACGTAAAAGCTAACAATTTGTAATTATGCTTATCAGCATATGCACGTGCAGCCTTTATTACATCGCAATGTCCAAGATGAAGGCCATCAAAAGTGCCTAGCGCTATTACACTTGGGCCAAGTTCAATTTGTGGCCCGCAAAAATCATTAATTATCTCCATTAGCAAAACCTCATAACATCTGTGTAGAAGGATTAATTACTTTATCTGCTTTTACAATCCCATTGTTGGCACTCCCAATACCAATAAAGATTCCATCAGTTGTTTTCAAGCGATATTTACCTTCGGATACACCAGAAATTGAAGTAACTACACCCTGTGATATCCTTAAAGCTTGCTTATCAGTAAGAATTAGTTCAGGAAAATGTTCGACAGCAACTTCAATAGGCAAAATGTGCTCAAAAGGTGCATCGGAAATTTCCTCCAAAGTTATTGCATCATTTAAAACAAACTTGCCTGATCTTGTTCTGAGCAAAAAACTTACAGTGCCGCACATACCCAAAGCTTCAGCAATATCTTCGCATAGGGTTCTTATAAATGTGCCCTTAGAACATTCTACATCCAATAGAAGATATTCATCTTCCTGATGAATAAGCTCGAGTTTATGAATAGTTATAGGTCTGGGCTCTCGTTCAATCGTCAGGCCCGCTCTGGCCAACTGATAAAGCTTCTTTCCATCGTGACGGACGGCAGAATACATTGGTGGAATCTGCATCAAAGAGCCCGTGAATTTTTGTAAGACAGCGTCAAGCTTTTCCTGTTCAGGTCTGAAGATAACAGAAGTTTCAATAACATTACCACTGTCATCAGCTGTATCAGTCTTAATGCCAAATTTCAGTTCTACTCTATATGATTTGGTTTCTTCACCGGAATATTCCAACAACCGTGTTGCCGCTCCAATAAAAACCGGTAATACTCCAGCAGCATCCGGGTCAAGAGTTCCGGAATGTCCTATTTTTTTTGTTTGAAGTACGCGGCGCAAATAGCCTATAACATCATGAGAAGTCATTCCGGAAGGCTTGAGAACGTTTAATATTCCATCAACCATTGCAATTGCCCATTTCATCTACAATACTGGCTAGCATAATTTTTTTTGCTTCAGCCATATCTTTATAAATTGTACAACCGGACGCTCTCTTATGGCCACCACCACCAAAACTCAAAGCAATCTTACTCACATCAAGACGGCGTGAACGCATGCTGACGCGTGTAACATCCTTTTCCACGCCTTTAAACATCATCGCAACTTCTACCCCATCTATATAGCGCGGATAGTGTATAAAACTATCTGTTGCGATATCAGGATTATAGTTTTCATGGCTGATTTCAATAGTAGCTATTCTGCCATTACACTCAAAGGCAAGAGTTTCCAAAACCTTGGAAAGTAATTTGATGTCATCACGTGATTTCATTTCCAAAAAGTCAGACACTACGTCAGGTTCAACCCCAATAGCTAATAATTCAGCAGCACAATTCATACAGTGTGGCGTTGTATTTGAATATTTAAAATATCCACAGTCAGTTACTATCGCAACATAAAGGCAAAAAGCCATTTGCAGATCAATTTCAATATTTAATTCTTTAAATAACCGAAAAATAACTTCACCTGTAGCAGCAGCTTCAACATCAAGATATAGGTAGTCTGCAAACCCAGTATTCGAAACATGGTGATCAATATTCAGCATAGGCGCCTTTACACATTCTGCAGCCACGCCAATGCGATCTAAAGAGCTTGCATCATTTATTACCAGCAAATCAGCATTTATTACATCACCTTGTTTAAAGCGAACGAATTGGTCTATGCCTGGCATAAAATTATAGTATGAAGAAATTTCATCGTCGATAGAAATAACTACGTTTTTACCTTTTTTTCTCAAGCCTGCAGCTAAGGCAAGCGTAGAACCAAGGGCATCACCATCCGGATTGATATGACTAACAATAACAATGTCTTTCGCACCTTCAAATAAAGCCGCAACTTCAGGCATAGTTAATTTTTTACTCATTTTCTATCTTCTCGTCCTTCTTTATTTTTTCCAGAAGACTTTGAATGTGAGAACTGTATTCAAGAGAATTATCTTTGCAAAAAATTAAAGTAGGTGCTACCCTCAAACGAATCCTTTTTGCAATCTCGGTACGAATATAGCCTATTGCTTTATTAAGAGCCGCCCAAACATCTTTTTTTGTCTCTTCAGGGCCGTATAGGCTGACATAGATTTTTGCAAAACTCAAATCATCAGTTAATTCAACAGCCGTTATAGAAACAAATTGTATTCGAGGATCCTTTATATCATTTAACACGATCTTACTTATTTCTTGTTTGATCGCTTCCTGTAATTTTTCAACACGGAGTCTAGCCACAATATCACCTCAAAGCGCAATTATGCTTTAATTTCTTCCATGGTATAAGCTTCGAAAATGTCCCCTTCTTTGACTTCACGATATTTTTCGAGCGTAATACCGCATTCAAAGCCAGAGGCAACTTCACGAACATCGTCTTTGAAACGACGTAATGATTCTATTTCACCTTCATGAACAACTATACCATCACGAATCAGTCGAATCTTGGAAGAACTTGTAATTTTTCCCTCCAAAACATAACAGCCGGCAATCAGCATCTTGGAAATCGTAATCACTTGTCTTACTTCTGCACGTCCTTGAATGACCTCTTTAAATTTAGGAGCCAGCATTCCTTTAATAGCAGCTTCAACGTCATTCAATGCATCGTAAATGACACGATAAGTACGAATATCAACTTTTTCTGTTTCTGCTGCTTTACGAGCATTGGCATCAGGTCTGACATTAAAACCAATTATCAAAGCGTTTGCGGCAGAAGCCAGCATAACATCTGATTCATTAATAGTTCCAACACCTGCGTGAACAATTACAACTTTAACTTCTTCATTCTTTATGTTAGTTAAAGATTGTTTCAAAGCCTCAATTGTACCTTGAACATCTGCCTTAACAACGATATTCAGTTCTTTCAGCTCGCCTTCCTGAATACGTTGGAAGATATCGTCAAGAGAAACTTTAGTATGTTGTTGAATTTCTTCAGTTTTCTTTTTAGCAATACGTTTTTCTGCAACTGAACGGGCGATTTTTTCATCGGTAGCGTCAAGAATATCTCCTGCCATTGGTACGTCATTAAGTCCAAGAACTTCAACCGGCGTAGATGGTGTCGCTTTCTTAACTTTTTCTCCACGATCATTAATCATTGCTCTTACCTTGCCATACGATGTGCCGGCAATTATGGTATCACCAATTCTTAAGGTACCCTTTTCAATTAATACAGTAGCAACTGGTCCACGGCCCTTATCAAGTTGTGCTTCAATGATGGTTCCATGAGCTGGAATATCAGGGTTTGCCTTCAAATCCTGCATTTCTGCAATAAGTAGAATCATCTCAAGCAACTCGGATATACCTGTCTTTTTATGCGCAGAAACCGGCACCATGATAGTTTCGCCGCCCCAATCTTCCGGGATCAGCTCGAGTTCAGCCAGCTGTTGTTTCACGTGGTCTGGATTAGCACCTTCGCGGTCCATTTTATTTATCGCAACAATAATAGGAACCTTAGCGGCTTTAGCATGGTTAATTGCTTCAACCGTTTGCGGCATAACTCCATCATCAGCTGCGACTACAAGAATAGCCACGTCAGTTACCTGAGCGCCACGAGCACGCATCGCTGTAAATGCTTCATGACCTGGTGTGTCGAGAAATACAATCTTTTTGCCTTGATAATTTACCTGATACGCACCTATATGCTGCGTTATGCCGCCTGCTTCGCGTGCAGTGACATGTGTTTTTCTGATTGCATCCAACAAAGATGTCTTACCATGGTCAACATGACCCATAACAGTAATTACCGGTGGTCTTGGCAGCCTCTTTGCAGGATCATCCTCTACTTCAGGAATTTCCGTAGGATCTTCTTCAGGGGGTAAAGCTGCAACCTCTACATTGAATTCAGAGCCTACCAATACAGCTGTTTCAAAATCAATGTTTTGGTTAATTGTAACCATTACACCCAACATGAATAAATGCTTTATAACTTCACTGACTTCACGTTTAATTAAGTCAGCAAACTCTTTAACGTTTATCGTTTCACCAATCTCAACTCTTGCAGGTTTAGCAACCTCAATAACTTTTTGAGGAACCACCTTTGGCGCCATTCCAGTTCTTTTGTTGCTTCTGCCCATATGTGTTTGGCTGTGCATTGGTCTGCTTCCCTTTGTGGCATATGAACCTTGTATCTGAGGCTTATTTTCTGCACGGCTCTTATTCTGCGGTTTTTTATTGAAATCACCTGATTGTTGTCTTGCAGGTTTTGTTCCTTGTTGAGGACCCTTAGCTGTTTTTTGTTGTCCAAATCCGCCAGGTTTCCCAGCAGTTGCTTGGTGTGCCGGACGATTTACTCCACCTTGTTGTACCGGACGATTTGTTCCTCCACCCTGTTGTGGATTTTGTGGCTTTTGGCTTATAAAATTACCCCCTGTACGTGTGTTACGATTTTCACCTGTCACATTTGCGTGATATTGAGTACTCTGCTGAGGCCGCTGAAATTGCTGACCTGCACCTGAAGAAGCAACATTTGGTCTGTTATTACGGTCACCAGTCGGACGTTGCTGAAAATTATTATTTGGTCTTTGACCCTGAAAACGGTTATTCGGGGTGCTCGTGCCAAAGCTCTGTCCTGCATTACTGCGTTGCTGTGGCTTTTGGCCCACTGGCATAGCAGCATGATTAGTATTATGCTGTTGTTTCATATCAGCCGGTCTATCATTTCGTGCTACTACCGTACTTGCAGATTTATTAAAATTAATTTTTTCACTGCTTTTTAAATTGCTTGTATGACTCACATGCTGTGTAACAGTTGTATTTACATTTGTCTTAACAGATGGTTTGTCAGCTTTCCGTTCAAATGTTTTTGCAACAATTTTTCTGACATCATCATCAACACTGCTCATGTGATTCTTTACCTGTACATCATTGCGACTTAAAATATCAATTATAACTTTACTTGTGGTATCAAATTCTTTTGCTATTTCGAAAACTCTATACTTACCCATTCATCCACCTCCAAACATATTGTTGGGCATTAAACTTTCATCATATTGGCAAAATTTGCATCAAGTACAGCAACAGCTGTCCTTTTTGCCTTGCCAATAGCTATTCCTAGCTGTTCACGATCCAAGGTTTCAACAGTTTTAACAGCATAAAGGTCAGCCATGTAATATAAGTCTTTCTTTGAGTTATCAGAAGCATCACTTGCAATTACAAGAAGTTTTACTTTGCCACCTTTGAGAGCAACCTTTACCGCAAAATCGCCAGATGCTATTTTGCCAGCTTTTTGCGCCAACCCGAGTGCAAAAATAACACTTCTATCATTGTTCATCATTTAAATCCTCTAATAATTTCTCGTAAATTTCAGTTCCAATGGCGACATCCAATGCTTTTTCAAGGCGTTTTTCCTTTACAGCCTTTGTTATACACTCGCTTGTAGGACAGACATAGGCGCCTCTACCAGGTTTTTTGCCAATTTTATCAATTGAAACTTCTCCCTCGGCAGAACGAACAACCCTAATCAATTCCTTCTTATCTTTCATATTATTACAACCAACACATCTACGCTGCGGTATTTTTTTAACCTTCATTATTCTCACTATCCTCTAAACTGCTCACATTTAAGAAATCACCAGCGGCAACTGCTTGTGATTCACTTTTAATATCAATCTTCCAACCAGTAAGCTTAGCTGCAAGCCGAGCATTTTGTCCTTCTTTACCAATTGCAAGAGAAAGCTGATAGTCAGGCACCACTACACGGCAAATTTTCTCGTTTTCATCTGCTACAGCCATCAGAACTTTAGCTGGTGAAAGTGCGTTGGCAACGTATTGCTCAGGATTAGAGCTATATTTAACAATATCAATTTTTTCACCACGTAGTTCATTTACGATGGTTTGAACACGCATACCCTTCTGTCCGACACAAGCACCGACCGGATCAATATTTTCATCCTTAGTGTAGACAGAAATTTTGGAACGCATACCTGGCTCACGTGCTACAGACTTAATTTCAACTAAGCCATCATGGATTTCAGGAACTTCTAGCTCAAAAAGACGTTTCAGTAAACCCGGATGTGTCCTCGAAACCATAATTTGCGGACCCTTATTGGTTTTCTTAACTTCAACTATATAAGTTTTAATTCTGTCATGGGGTTGATAAACTTCACCTGGAATTTGTTCATTCGGCATTAAAATAGCTTCCGCCCTGCCTAAGTCAATATAAACATTACGGTTCTCCAAACGTTGAACAACACCATTTACAATATCATTCTCACGGCTGGAAAATTTTTCAAAAACCATGCCTCTTTCAGCTTCACGAATTCTTTGTACAACAACTTGCTTAGCGTTTTGTGCTGCAATTCTGCCAAAGTTTTTCGGAGTAACTTCAATTTCGACTATATCTTCAACTTCGTAGTTTGGGTTAATTTTTCTAGCCTCAGCGATGTCTATCTCCTGTGCTGAATCATTAACTTTTTCTACAATGCTTTTTCTTGCGTAGACATGAATCTCACCTGTTTGTTTATTTAAATCTACACGCACATTTTGTGAAGAACCAAAATTTTTTTTGTATGCAGTAATTAAAGCCTCTTCAACAGCTTGATATAAAAGCTCTGGAGAGATGCCTTTCTCCTTTCCTAATTCAAATATCGCTTGTACGAAATCTGCGTTCACTTAAAAACTCCTCCTGTTAATAAAATTTAAAAATCAATATGCGGTCTTATACTTGCAATTAATTTGCGTTCAATAACTACACTTTTATCATTCAACAAAAGGGTAATATTATCATTATCATGAGCAACAAGCACTGCTTCAATTGTCTTGGCACCATTCCACGGTGTAAAAAATAGCAAATCAACTTTTTTGCCGTATGTTCTTACAAAGTCTTTATCTTTTTTTAATGGTCTATCTATTCCAGGTGAAGACACCTCAAGATAATATTTATCCTTGATGGGATCCTTCTCATCTAAAAGTTTGGTAAGTTTCTCACTGACATACTGACAATCATCAATTTCAATTCCGCCTGGTTTGTCAATATAAACACGCAGGTACCACTCTTTTTCACGAACATATTCAATGTCAACAAGATCTAAGTCCGTTCCTTCAATAATTGGCAAAACCAATGCGGTAATCAATTCTTCAAGTTTTTCCTTTTGCATAAAAGACACCTCCCTGCACATTTGTTAAAAAAGGCTGTTAGTAGACGAAAGAGTGGGTCACAAACCCACTCTTCCAATTAAGTCATAATTCATCTTTATACATTATAACATTACACATATGATATGACAAGTAGTATTAGCTTTAACCGAACAACCCTATTTGATCAGTTTCTGGCATTCCCTCAAGCGAACCATGTGCCGCCAGAGCATCAACTGCAGACTTAGGTATACCAGCACGCGTTTTTAAATCCTCCTGAGAAATAAACGGCTGGCCTTCCCTGGCTTTTGCAATATTATCGGCTGCAGTTTCTCCAATGCCAGCAAGTCCTGCTAAAGGAGGGAGCAAACCTTTGGGTGTAACAATGAACTTGTGCGGATCAGATTTGTATATGTCCACGCGTTCAAATTCATATCCCCTACTTATCATTTCAATTGCCAATTCCATATAGGTGGCTGTATCTTTATCATTAACTTTTGCTGCATTACCTAATGAATAAACTTCCTTAACAAATTTTTTCATGTAATCAAGGCCATTCAGAACAAGCGCTGCATCAAATTTAGGAGCTCTTACTGTAAAGTAAGCAGCATAGAACTCTTTCGGATAATGCACTTTGCAGTAAGCAATTCTATAAGCCATCATTACATAGGCAACAGCATGAGCCTTCGGAAATAAATACTGGACCTTATGGCAGGATTCAATGTACCACTCTGGTACATTAGCTTTTTTCATGCTATCCAATAAATCGGGTGGAAGTCCTTGTTTATGAGCTTTACCTTTTCTGCAGGCTTCCATTATTTTAAACGCTTTACTTGGATCAACACCTTTAGCTATCAATGATGTCATTATATCATCTCTGGTTGAGATAGTATCATCAACTGGTATACCAGATTTAATCAAATCCTGGGCATTATTCAACCAAACATCAGTACCATGTGAATAACCGCTGACGCGTACTATATCACTGAAATTCTTTGGCTGAACGTCTTTAATCATCTGTCTGACAAAATGTGTGCCAAATTCAGGAATACCATAGGTACCAACCTCACTATTGATTTGTGTGGCAGTAACGCCGAGTGATTTCGTAGAAGAAAATAGCGACATAGTTTCAGGATCACCAAAAGGAATACTTTTTGCCGGTATCCCAATCATATCTTCCAGCATACGTATTACTGTCGGATCATCATGGCCAAGTATATCCAGTTTAACGAGCCTGTCGTTAATTGAATGATAATCAAAATGGGTCGTAATGGTGCCGGAATTTTTATCATCAGCTGGATATTGAACTGGAGTTATATAATGAATATCCATATCACGAGGCACAACCATAATGCCGCCGGGGTGTTGGCCTGTAGTGCGTTTAATGCCTGAAAAGCCTGAAATAATACCATCAACAAATGCGTTTCTAACTTCTTTACCCTTATTATCATAATATTTTTTGACAAAACCATAGGCAGTTTTATCAGCTATTGTTGCAATAGTGCCAGCTCGAAAAACATTGTCACGGCCAAATAAATCTTCTGTATATTTATGTGCCTGTGGCTGATATACGCCAGAGAAGTTCAGATCGATATCAGGCACCTTATCACCATTAAAACCCATAAACACGGCAAATGGAATGTCATGTCCATCCCTTACCATAGGTGTTCCGCATTCAGGGCAATTCTTTTCGGGCAAATCGAATCCGGATCCATAACTGTTATCCGTAATAAATTCACTATGCCGGCAATGAGAGCAACGATAGTGAGGCTTCAATGGATTAACCTCAGTTATATCAATCATCGTCGCAACAAAAGATGACCCTACTGATCCCCTGGAGCCGACAAGATAACCATCATCCAACGATTTTTTTACTAGTTTGTGTGCAATAAAATATAGAACGGCAAATCCATTACCAATAATGGATTTCAGTTCCATTTCAAGACGGTCATTGACAATCTGCGGTAAATCATCACCATACCATTCATGCGCTCTTTGATAAGTCATTTCCCTGATTTTTCGTTCTGCGCCTGGTATGATTGGTGAATATAATTGATCACGGTCAGGAATTGGCTTGAACTTTTCTATTTGTTCACTAATAAGATTTGGATTAGTTACAACAACCTCGAATGCAGCTTCATCGCCCAAATATCTGAATTCTTCAATCATTTCTTCAGTAGTACGCAAATACAAGGGAGCCTGCAGGTCGGCGTCACTATATCCCTGTCCCGCTTGCAAAATACGCCGCAATATCTCATCTTCAGGATTTAGAAAATGCACGTCACAAGTGGCAACTACAAGCTTATTGAGCTTTTTCCCGAGCATATATATTTTTCTGTTAATATCCTCTAAATCCGCGGTATTAGCTATCTGTGGGAAAGCATTGTCACGAACTAAAAACATATTGTTAGCAACTGGCTGTATTTCCAGGTAGTCATAGAATTGTGCTATTTCTATAATTTCTGCCTCTGTTCTGCCATTCAAAATTGCTTGATAAAGTTCCCCCGCTTCGCATGCGGAACCAATCAACAGGCCATCCCTATACTGGCTTATCAGTTCTCTCGGTATACGAGGTCGTTGTTTAGCTAAATATTTTAAATGTGAAACAGATATCAAACGATAGAGATTACGTAATCCTTCAGGATTTTTTGCCAAAATAATTACATGATAAGAGCGCTGGCTATCTATGGTTGGCAATAAGTAACCTTCAACGCCAAAAATTAGTTTAAAATCAGTATCTTCAACTTCATCGTAAGCAAAAGGAAAGGCCTGTACAACGCCGTGGTCTGTAAGAGCCAAAGCTGAATGTCCCCACTTTTTGACAGTATTCATCAGGTCTTTAATGGGCGTTACGGCATCAAGCCTGCTCATCTTGGTATGGCAATGCAATTCAACTCTCTTAAGCGTCGCCGTATCCATTCTGGTTTTTTTCGGAATGGCACATATTCCATAAGGATTGAACATTACTATTTCATCATGCTCATAACGATCTGGCTTAACGTTTCCGCAAACTCTTATGTTCATACCTTTTTTTAGTCTAGCCTTGAATTGATCACATTCTTTTTTCGCGTCAGTGCTTTTTTCGTTATCACCTTTAAAGTCGCCAAAACGAATTTTGAGCAGCAAGCCGTCGGTATCGTCTTTAATAGCAATCTTTAATATTATTGCGCCTGTCCTTAGTTCACGCTCTTCAAAATTAACTACTGTAGCTTCAACAACAACTTTATTCTCTTCTTCACTTACATCACAAAGAGGTCGCACTTTGCCATTAAATTTCTTACCATAAATAATGTCGTCGGTAATTTTATTGGTAGTTTTTGCCTCTTCTTTATGTAAAGCCCGAATATAATCTTCATCGACTACTTCATTATTATATTCACATACGCAGTTTTCAGAAACAGAAAATTCAACTTCAACATTGTTAAGTGCAAAATCATTCTCAAAAATATCACGTAATAAAACATCAAGATGTTTTTCACTTACATACTCAAGAATTGTATCTCCTGTAAAAAGTATGCTAAGCTTCAGACTTTCTTCCAGCCATTCAGCAGCACGTAAAAGAGGTGCTGCCTCTGAGCACCTCAAACGAACTTTAGCAATAATGTCTTCCTTGTGTTCTAAAAAAGAAAAAGAATTCTCTTTTTTTGTAATTGCTTCTTTATTAACAAGATCGACACTATTTAAGTCACATATATTTTTTAAAGTAAAAGCTATTTTTTCTAGCAGGTCCTGACCAATTTGAACTGAAGAATGGTATTCTATGGTCAACTTTTTTTCTTTCGAATCTATAAAAACCTTAGAAGGATTTATTTGTTCAAGTTTCTTCAGTTCTTCATCCAAAAAATCTTGACCATTCAGAAAAGCAAAAAAGTGACTCTTATCCGGGCAAATAGAAACTATCTCCTTCATGCTTTCCTCCGTAGATTATCTAAAAATTACTAAACAATATTTTCCAATGATATAACGCCATCTATTGCTTGAATACCAGCAATTATTTCATTAGTATTGAGATCCTTATTGATTTTTAAAAATAACTCCAGTGATATAGTATCTTGCAGATCATCATTTTTAAGATTAATATTTCTTACCTTGATCTTTTGCTCCGTCAGATATTTTAAAATTTCACTAACTGCATCAGAATTATTATGAGCAACGATATGAATATAACGCCTTTCTACCCTAGTTGCTCCAGGAAACTTTTTTTCCCAGCCATGGAAAACAACAAGTGTAACTAACATTATCACGGTTGACGCTATACCGATTTTTATCATGCCACCGCCAATTGCAAGTCCAATTGCGGCAACCATCCAGAGACTCGCCGCCGTGGTCAGCCCACGAACAGTAAGTCCTTCATGTAATATCGTGCCAGCACCCAAAAAACCAATTCCGCTGACAACTTGAGCCGCAATTCTTCCAGGATCTCTTGGAACATCAAAACCATCAAAAGCATACATTGAAACTACCATAATCAAAGCAGAACCGGTACAAACCAAAATATGTGTGCGTAATCCTGCTGGCCGGTCACCGCTGCCTCTTTCAATGCCGACAATGCCACCAAGAAAAGCTGCCAAAAACAAGCGCATAAGCATTTGTAAATCAAGTGAATCAAACATTAATAAATTCCTCCAGACCAAATAATCAAAAAGAATTATTATAGCAAAATTTTTAAAGCTTTAATAATAATTCCTTGATTGCTTTCACATAATCATCATTAAGTGGTAAGCTCATTACTTCGCCAGTCTTTCTGATTTTTATTTCGATTTGTTTCTCCGTTACTGTTTTTGGTCCTATTACGATACGGACTGGATAGCCAATCAGGTCAGCATCTTTAAATTTAACACCTGGACGTTCTTTTCTGTCATCAATTGCTGCTTCAATTCCTGCTTTAAGCAGGTTCGAATACACTTCTTCTGCCATTTGGCTGGATAGTTCATCTTTCACATTTACCGGAACAACAAGAACTTGATATGGAGCTATTGCAGCTGGCCAAATAATTCCATCAGCATCATTGTTTTGCTCTATAGCAGCAGCCATTGTGCGGCTAACACCTACTCCATAACATCCCATTACCATAGGTTTTTCTTTGCCATTTTCATCCAGGTAAGTCGCCTTAAGTGCTTCACTATATTTCGTAAATAATTTGAAAACCTGTCCAACTTCAATACCACGGGCTTTAGAAATTTTTCCACCACAATGCGGACAAGCATCAGTTTCTTGAATTAATCTTATGTCAGCAACAAAGGTAGGTGTGAAATCGCGGCCCGGATTTACATTAAGGTAATGTGAATCACTCTTATTAGCGCCGCAGCAAAAATTATGCATATTCATGACACTGCTATCAACAACAATCATTACTTTCTCTGGATCCATTCCGACAGGTCCCATATAACCGCCAACCGTTCCAGCTTTTGTGAGTTCCTCTTCAGAAGCCATCTCCAGATTGATAACATTACATGTATTAATAACCTTTATTTCATTAACCTCGTGATCACCACGGACAAAACACAGAATTAAGCCTTTCTCGCTTGTATAGGCAACTGCTTTAACACTTTTTTCAATTGATAAATTCAAGTAATTGCAAACATCTGCTATAGTTTTGCAGTTAGGTGTATCAACGCTTTTTAATTCTTGCATAGGCTCATCTACGCTGGAAATCGCAGCCAACTCTGCTTTTTCAACATTAGCTGCATATTCACATTCAGTACAAAATACAATTTCGGCTTCGCCACTATCTGCTATAACCATAAATTCATGCGAACCACTTCCACCAATAGCTCCTGAATCAGCTTCAACTGGTCTGAAATTCAGACCACAGCGTGTAAATATTCTAGTATACGCATCGTACATTGCTTGGTAAGATTTATCGAGTGCTACTTCGTCGCGGTCAAAAGAATAAGCATCTTTCATAATAAATTCACGACCACGCATCAAACCAAACCTTGGACGGCGTTCATCACGGAATTTATTTTGTATCTGATATACATTTAGCGGTAATTGGCGATAAGACCGTATATCCGCTCTTATTAATGTTGTAACCATCTCTTCATGTGTTGGTCCCAAACAGAAGTTACGATTATGCCTGTCATTCAAACGGAACATTTCAGCACCATAAACATCCCAACGTCCACTTTCCTGCCACATTTCTGCAGGTTGTACTATTGGCATTAATAGCTCTTGCGCACCAGCTTGATCCATTTCTTCGCGAACAATTGCTTCTATTTTCTTTAAAACACGTAAGGCAAGCGGTAAATAACTGTAAATACCACCAGCAGCCTTACGCATGAATCCAGCCCTCAGCATTAATTGGTGACTGACAACCTCAGCTTCTGCAGGTACTTCACGTAATGTTGGTGCATATAATCTTGAAACTCGCATTAATTAATCTTCCTCTCAATAAGTATTTTATCAATTTCAGCAAAAAGTGCGTCAATAATTTCTTCTTCACTAACCTTTTTAATTATTTTACCTTTTTTAAAGATTAAACCTTCGGATATACCGCCTGCAATACCGATATCAGCCTCTCTGGCTTCACCAGGTCCATTCACAACACAACCCATCACCGCCACGGTGATAGGATCCTTTATATTTTCTAAGCGTTTTTCAACTTCAAGCGCCAATTTTTCAAGATTAATCTGCGTCCTGCCACAAGTAGGACAAGAAATTAATGTTGGACCATATTCTCGTAATCCCAAAGCTTTTAATATCTGATAAGCAACTCGAACCTCATTGGCAGGATCCCCTGTTAGTGAAACACGTATAGTATCACCTATGCCTTCAGCCAATAAAGCTCCAATTCCTACAGCAGACTTAATAATGCCAGAATTCACTGTTCCTGCTTCTGTAATACCAACGTGAAGAGGATAATCGCATTGTTCCGCCATTAATCTATAAGCAGCAATTGTCAAAGGAACATCGTGCGCCTTTAATGAAATTTTAATGTTTTGGTAGTCAAGTTTTTCCAGTATTTTTATATGACGCCATGCTGCCTCAACCAAAGCTTCTGGGGTAGGATGGCCATACTTAAATAATATGTCTTTCGGAAGGGAACCAGCATTAACGCCGATGCGTATTGGAATATTATGCACTGAAGCTTTTTCTATGACCTGCGCTACTCTATCTTCACCGCCTATGTTGCCAGGATTTAAACGTAAACCGTCTACGCCGGAATCAAGAGCTTCCAGAGCTAACTTATAATCAAAGTGGATGTCAGCAATCAAAGGAATAGAAATTTGTTCTTTAATTGCTGCAAGCGCCCGTGCCGCTCTTAAGTCAGGAACAGCACAACGAATAACATCACAGCCCAATGCTGTTAACTCTCTTATTTGGTTAACTGTTGCTTCTACATTTTCTGTTTTCGTATTTGTCATTGATTGAACAGAAATTGGAGCGTCGCCGCCTATAAACATATTCCCCAATTTTAACTGACGGCTTTTACGTCTATACATTTTTTATCCTCCAAGCTTAAAACACTATTTTGTTAAATCCATAAAAGTTGCAGCTAAGGTAATAGCTAGGATAAGCGCAAAACCAATCATTTGAATAATATTCATTGTCCTTGCACTAAGAGACTTCCCACGCAAAGCTTCAATGCTTAGAACTATAAAGTGTCCGCCATCCAAGGCAGGTATTGGTAACAAATTCATAATGCCTAAATTGATGCTTAAAAAAGCGACAAAGTTTAATAAAGACATTATGCCTTGTTGCGCGACCTCTCCCGCCATCTGCGCAACACCTATCGGACCGGAAACTTCAGCCGGAGCCTTGCCTGAAATTATTTTAATTAAACCATTAACCATACCTAACATAATATTCTTTGTATGGATAACAGAAAATTTTGCAGCATCAAAAATAGATAAAGATTGTTTAGTGAATTTTGGGTAAACGCCTATAAGCGGTCGCTTAAATTCTTCATTATACTCAGATACTATTTTATACTCACTAACTTTTCCGTCTCTTTGTACTTCCAGAGTTACTTCCTGATTAGGATACTTTGCCAGCGTCGCTACAAGGCCGTCAAAAGTTATCATGTTTTCACCATTAATTGATAAGATTCGGTCTCCTGCCATTAGCCCTGCTTGCGCAGCAGGTTTGCCTGGTATTACATCGCCAATTACATTTTCGTTTACCGGCTGATCAATACCATTAATAGCAAAAATACAGAAGAACAACAACACTGGTAAAATAAAATTCATTATTGGACCGGCAAGAATTACCAGCATACGAGAAATAATGGATTTTGAATTAAAACCATCTGGCGTTGGCTCTTCTTCAGGATCCATTCCCGCAATTTTATTATATCCACCTAAAGGTATTAAACGTAGAGAGTATTGTGTTTCACCTTCAGTAGTCTGATATATTTTGGGACCGAAACCGACTGCAAATTCATCGACCCTCATACCAGTAAGTTTGGCAGTAATAAAATGCCCAAATTCATGCACCGTTACCAAAACACCAAAAACAAAAATCGCGGCTAATATTGTAGTCAAAAGTTATCCTCCCAACCTATCTAATTCAATTTTTTTATAGCTAAACTGGCATTCGCCCTTGATTCTTTGTCACAATTTTCGATATCTTCTATCGTAGGAACTGTAATATTTTTATGCATATCCAAAGTATTCAAAACGATTGCAGCAATATCTAAAAATTTAATTCTACCTGCTAAAAAGGCATAAACCGCCTCTTCGTTAGCAGCATTAAAAGCACATGGCGCAGTTCCACCCTTTTGGCCACATTCAACAGCAAGTTTAAGTAACGGAAAAGTCTCAACGTCTGGCTGTTCAAAAGTTAATGGTGATGCTTTTACCAAATCAAGTTGACCAAATGCATTGTCCCATCTTTTCGGGAATGAAAGCGCGTACTGTATTGGCAACTTCATGTCTGTAAGACCCATCTGCGCAATTACAGAGCCATCCTTAAATTCAACAAGTGAATGTACGATACTTTGAGGATGAACAACTACATCTATTTTATCGTAATCAATGCCAAAAAGCCAGTGAGCCTCAATAACCTCGAGGCCTTTATTGGCTAATGTAGCAGAATCTACAGTTATTTTCTTACCCATACTCCATTTAGGGTGTTTCAAGCACTGTTCCAGTGAAACTTTTTCCAAGTCACTTTTTTGTTGCCCTCTGAATGGACCACCTGATGCAGTAATCAATAAACGCTTAATTTCGTCATATCTTTCACCGTTAAGCGACTGAAAGATAGCACTATGTTCACTATCAACAGGCAATAATGAAACACCATTTCTTTTTACTGCTTCAATAAAAAGTCCTCCAGCCGCTGCAAGAGTCTCTTTATTAGCCAAAGCAATATTTTTTTTGTGTTCTACTGCTGCCAAAGTTGAGCGAAGGCCGGCGTATCCTGAAACAGCGGCTACTATTGTATCTATATTGTTATAAGTAGCAACAGCTAACAGACCTTCTTCGCCAGATAATATTTCCGTTTTGCCATGATAGCGTCTTCTAAGTCGATTTGCAGCTTCATCGTCAAATACAGCAGCTATATCCGGATTAAATGTTCTGATTTGTTGTTCTAAGAGCTCGTCGTTAGCATGAGCGGCAAGAGCTCCTATTGAAACTTTCTCAGGATTAGCTTTAACTACGTCTAAAGTTTGCCTGCCAATCGAACCGGTACTGCCCATCACAGCAATTTTTTTCATCATTTTAAGAAACCCACCTTTTATCTACTTATAAAAAAACATAAAAAATAAAATAATATGTGATAGGTATTGCAAACAAAACACTGTCGAAACGATCAAGAACACCACCGTGCCCTGGGAAAACATTCCCTGAATCTTTAACACCAAATGACCTTTTTAATAAAGATTCAACCAAATCTCCTAAAGGTGCAAATATTGCAATCAAAATCGATAAAATGAGTGTTTTTAAAATATCAAACGCAAGTATAGATGTTCCTAAATACATCACAACAAGTACACAACCAAGAAAGCCAGCAATTGCTCCCTCAATGCTTTTTTTAGGGCTGACAGCCTGACAAAGCGGTCTCTTACCAAAAGCACAGCCAAATATATATGCAAAAGTGTCACTAGCCCAGGTTCCAAAAAGAACTAACCAAAGAAAAACTTCTCCTAAAGACATACTTCCCATACCAATAACTTTAACCATAGAAGAGGATACTTCACGTAACATTATAAAATGCGAAAACAACAAGCCAATGTACAAAACAGAAAAAGAGGAAAGAGCCACTTCCGGGGCCCAATTCCCTCGTTTATGATAATATAGTCCCTCCAGCATAATGGAGATTATCGCAGCAGTAAGAATTGGCACCAGCGTATCTTTGTAACCAAATGCAGGCAATATATTTAGGAGAGCTACAGCGGTTCCGCTTGTAAGATAATAGACCTTGTATCCCTTGCTAAGCATCATTACTCTGAATTCATACCAACCAATAAGAGCCAAAACTAGTACGGTCGACGCAAATATTAAGCCACCGCTTCTTATTAAAAAAAATGCTGCCGTGATGCCCACTATGGCAGTAAATGTACGTTTTAACATATCACACCCGCTTGCTTATTTGGTATTTAAACCACCGAAACGGCGGTCGCGTTTTTGAAAATCTCTTATTGCTTGTAGAAAAAATTCGCTAGAAAAATCTGGCCAGTAAATTTCTGTGTTCCAAATTTCAGCATATGCAATTTGCCATAACATAAAATTGCTAATTCTGCGATCGCCGCCAGTTCTAATTAATAGATCAAGCGGTGGCAAATCCTTTGTATATAAGTGACTTTCAAAACAATTTAAATTTATTTCATCAATCGAAAGAAGACCATTTTTTACTTCAGCAGCTATTCTTTTTACTGCTTCCAAAATTTCAGTCTGTCCCCCATAGTTAATTGCTAAATTAAGAATAATACCCGTATTGTCTTTTGTTTTCTGAACAGCATTGTCCATTTTTTCCTGTACATTTTTTGGTAAACCGTCACGGCTACCCATAAAACGAACACAAACATTATTTTTCTGGAAAGTATCGATTTCATTTGTCAAATAACGGTCTAAGAGTTTCATAATAAAATTAACTTCACTAGCCGGTCTTTTCCAATTTTCAGTAGAAAAAGCATAGGCGCTTAGCGCCTTTACACCAATATTATCAGCAATGCGTACAATCTCTTTTAATCTTTCAGCACCAGCATAATGCCCGTAAGTACGTGGTTTCCCCTGCTCCTTAGCCCATCTGCCATTACCATCCATGATTAAAGCAATATGCTGCGGAATAAATTGGGGATTAATATTACTTTCTATTAATTGCTTAGGAACTGGTTGTTCACAGTTCTTAGTTTCAAATATTTTTTTAAGCATAATATCGCACCGCCGTAAATAACTAATAATAGCAAAACAGGCGCAACCCCCTCTTATCTGAGGGGGTTGCGCATTTCATTTACTCATTCAGGTTGTTTAATCGCACCTACTGGGCAAACAGAAGCGCATGCACCACACTCAACACATTCAGATTCGGTAATCTTATACTTAGCGCCATCTTCTACGATAGCACCTACTGGGCATGTACCAGCGCATGTTCCACAGCCAACGCATTCCTCTTCATTAATTTTGTATGCCATTGTTCATTGCACCTCCCTTCGGAATCTATATGAGCTTATTAAACAGATTGTTTGATCTGCAGCCAGCGATTGTCGAACGACGTAAAGTGAAGGTACACCTACGCATTCTTCTGGAATCATTCTAGGGGGCTTTGTTACATCAACTTTATACTTAAATCCAAGTTTATCCAAAATATCTGTTGCCATATCTAATCTATAAGCAAGCAAATCAGGTACAGTCAAGGTCAATTTCTCACACTTCCATAACTTCTTTTTCTTTATGAGCCATAATGACATCTATTTCTTTAATAAACTTGTCAGTAGTTTTCTGCATTTCTTCAGTAGCCTTTTTAGCCTCGTCTTCAGTAATTTCTTTGGCTTTTTCAATTTTCTTGATCAAATCATTTGCTTCTCTTCTAACATTTCTAACAACTACCCTGCTATCCTCAGATTTCTTATGAACTACCTTAACAAGTTCTTTTCTGCGTTCTTCAGTTAACTGTGGCAAGTTTAATCTGATAACTGTTCCATCATTATTCGGGTTTAGACCCAAATCTGATTTCATTATGGCTTTTTCTATGTCCTTTAATAGCGTTTTTTCCCATGGTTGAATTATAATCATGCGTGGCTCAGGAACAGTGACATTAGCCACCTGACTTACAGGTGTAGGTGTGCCGTAGTAATCAACAAATACTTTCTCAAGAAGTGAAGGCGTTGCACGACCAGCCCTGACAGTAGCCAGGTCAGCCCTCAAAAGCTCAATTGTCTTATTCATTTTAAAATTTGTTTGTTCCATAACATCGCTAATCGTGGTCATTTATATCCCTCCAACCAAAGTTCCGATATGTTCTCCTAAAGCTGCCCTAAGAATGTTTCCTGGCTTATCAATATTAAAAACAACAATAGGTATCTTATTATCCATACATAGACTTATAGCGGTCGAATCCATAACACCTAAATTTCTTTGTATAACTTCGATATAGTCCAACGTTTCAAATTTCTTTGCCTCTGGATGTTTGGCCGGATCAAGGTCGTAAACTCCGTCAACGCCTTTTTTAGCCATGAGGATTACGTCTGCTTCAATTTCTGCAGCTCTGAGCGCTGCAGTAGTATCAGTGGAAAAATACGGGTTACCTGTTCCAGCTGCAAAAATAACTACGCGGCCTTTTTCCATGTGGCGAATAGCTCTGCGTCTGATGTAAGGCTCAGCAATCTGTCGCATTTCAATTGCTGTCTGTACTCTAGTTACAACTCCACGATTTTCCATTGCATCTTGCAAAGCTAAAGAATTGATAACGGTTGCAAGCATACCCATATAATCAGCAGTAGCTCTATCCATGCCTTTTGCGCTGCCTGAAAGCCCACGCCAGATATTTCCACCGCCATTAACAATAGCAACCTCTAGTCCGGCAGATAAAACATCCTGAATCTGTTTCGCTATGGAGTCCACTACTTCCGGATCAATGCCAAAACCTTTATCACCAGCCAAAGCTTCACCGCTCAACTTTAATATCACACGTTTAAATTTCAAATTATTTGGCAATTTGTATTACCTCCCAACAAGTTCCTCACCCAGTTTAATTTCTACAAGCTTAGTAAATTTCCTCTTTGAAGCAAGAAAACATTTTTAATTTGTTGTCATTTATAATCATTGCTTCATAAAATAAGAGAACACTAAAGTGTTCTCTTATTTTTATATCAGATTTTTATTTTACAAATGACATAACTTCAGCAGCGAAATCAGTTTCTTTTTTCTCAATGCCTTCACCCAAATAATAACGGGTAAAACGACGGATTGAGATATTTTCACCAATCTTAGCGATGCTTTCAGTAATCAAATCACTGATAGTTTTGTCTGGATCTTTGACGAAGTCTTGATCAAGCAGGCAAACTTCTTTATAGTATTTTTCAATACGGCCAGTAACCATTTTTTCAATGATTTTTTCAGGTTTTCCTTCATTACGAGCTTGCTCGGAAAGAACTTCTTTCTCGTGTTCAAGTTCGTTTGTCGGTACTTCTTCGCGTTTCAAGTATGTTGGGTTTGCAGCAGCTATATGCATTGCAATATCCTTAGCTAAAGTCTTGAAAGCATCTGTTTTGGCAACGAAATCAGTTTCGCAGTTAACTTCAACCAAAACACCAATTCTTCCACCTGCATGGATATAAGCTTCTACAAGACCTTCAGCAGCTACACGGCCAGCCTTTTTAGCTGCAGCAGCTAAACCTTTTTCACGCAGAAAATCAATTGCCTTATCAATGTCACCAGACGTCTCTGTTAAAGCTTTTTTACAATCCATCATGCCAGCGCCAGTACGCTCGCGTAATTCTTTTACCAGAGCAGCAGTAATTTCAGCCATAAAAATTTTCCTCCCCTTTTCAACTACCAGTCAAATGGTTGAACTATTCTTCTGTTTCTTCAGAGCCTTTAACTTCATCAGTTTCTGCAACTGCTGCAGTTTCTTCTACTTGCATACCTTGACGGCCTTCCAAAACAGCATCAGCCATTTTTGCAGTCAAAAGTTTTACTGCGCGAATTGCGTCATCGTTTGCAGGAATAACGTGATCGATTTCATCAGGATCACAGTTAGTGTCAACAGTAGCAACAATAGGAATATTCAATTTATGTGCTTCCAAAACTGCAATATGTTCTTTGCGTGGGTCTACTATAAACAAAGCACCAGGCAGTTTTTTCATATCTTTGATACCGCCAAGATATTTTGTAAGTTTTTCCATCTCATGACGAAGTCCAAGAACTTCTTTCTTTGGAAGCAATTCAAAAGTTCCGTTAGCTTCCATTTCTTCCAATTTGCGTAAACGGTTGATACGAGCTTGAATGGTTTTGAAGTTAGTCATCATACCGCCAAGCCATCTTTCATTTACATAAAACATGTTGCAGCGAATAGCTTCATCACGCATAGCATCTTGAGCTTGTTTTTTAGTACCTACAAACAAAATGCTTTCGCCGCGAGCTGCAACTTCACGAATGAAATTGTAAGCTTCTTCGACTTTCTTAACGGTTTTTTGCAAGTCAATAATGTAAATACCGTTTCTTTCAGTGAAGATGTATGGAGCCATCTTCGGGTTCCAGCGTCTGGTCTGATGACCAAAATGCACGCCAGCCTCAAGTAGTTGTTTCATAGAAATAATTGCCATTTCAAATTCCTCCTGTTTTTTCCTCCACGGATTTTTTTCGCCGTTAACCAGAACTGACAACTTCTGGACAGAAGACGCAATACTCCGCGTGTGTTTTTAACCGAACGTAATTATATCATAAAGTAGTTATCTAAACAAGAGGAACATATGCATACACATAGTATAAAATGTAAATATTACAACAAATAAATTTCATAAATTAATGTATACAATATTATTTGGATTAAAAAATTGCTAATAATCGCTTAATATGATAAATTAAACGAATATTATATAAAACTTTCGTCCTGCAAAAAAATGCAGGGCGTTTTTTCTAGCTTAATTTTTATCCAAAATTTTGAAAGGCGGTTTTTACGTATGTCAACATTCGATTTTAACACTGTCGTTTCGCCATTTATTAAGGCATTACCAGCATCAGGATTAGCAAAATTTTTGGAAATTACAGCCAACAATCCAAATATTGTCCCACTAAGTGTCGGAGAACCTGACTTCGATATTCCTGAGAAAGTAAAGGAAGCTTGCATCAACAGCATAAACGCTGGTAAAAGCACCTACACTTCAACATTGGGTCTATTGGAACTGAGAGAAGCAATTGCTGAAGATACTTTCAAAAACTATGGTGTAAAATATGATCCAAAAACGGAAATTATGGTAACAGTTGGTGTCAGCGAAGCACTTTATGTTGTTGTTCGCTCCATTCTGGCTCCTGGTGATGAAATAATCATTCCTGAGCCATGTTATGTTGCAAACAAAGCCTGCATTCTCTTATCAGGTGCAAAACCGGTTGCAGTCGAAACATTTTTAGAAAATAATTTTGTACCTACTATAGAAGATCTCGAAAAGGCTGTTACTTCTAAAACCAAAGCTATTCTTTTAGGTTACCCTAATAATCCTACCGGAGCTGTAATTAGCAAAGAACAAATCAAAATAATTGGTGATTGGGCCACTAAACACAACCTTGTAATTGTTTCCGACGAGTTATACGCTCATCTTACTTATGGCGACAACAAACATACGATGTTTACTTCCTACCCGGAATTCCGTGATCGCACAGTTGTTCTGAATGGTTTCTCCAAAGCGTATGCTATGACCGGTTTGCGTCTAGGATATATCACCGCTCCTGCTGCTATCATCAGTGCAATGAACTTGCTGCATCAAAACGTTGTGCTGTGTGCTAATTCCACAGCGCAATATGGTGCAATCGCCGCTTTAAAATATTGCCAAAAAAACGTGGAAGCAATGGTTGCTGAATATGATACACGCAGAAAAATTATGATTGATGCTTTTAAAGCAATGAATATACCGCTCTACTCACCCGAAGGTGCTTTCTACGTATTCCCATGCATCAAAGAAACAGGCCTGACAAGCATGGAATTCGTGGAGAAACTTTTAGATGAGGAAGAAGTGTTGGTAATACCTGGAAGCATCTTCGGCAGCAGCGGTGAAGGCTTCATACGTTGTTCTTACGCTTATTCTCAAGAGAATCTTAAAATTGCACTTGAACGCATAGCAAAATTTATCAATAAGTACAGAAAATAATTTTTGGTAAAAGATACAATAAATAAAAAAGCGAACTTTCGGTAATAAAACCGAAAGTTCGCTTTTAGTTTTTTATTCAGCGCGGTTCAATAAGTAACTTAATAGCTGTTCTTTGCCCGCCTTCAATTTCAATTTCGATAAATGCCGGAATACAGATAAGATCCATACCACTAGGGGCAACAAATCCGCGAGCAATAGCAACAGCTTTAATTGCCTGATTCAGTGCGCCAGCACCAATTGCCTGCATTTCTGCCCTTCCGTGCTCACGTAAAACACCTGCAAGAGCTCCTGCTACAGAATTTGGGTTAGACTTTGCCGATACTTTTAGTACGTCCATTAAAATACCCCTCCCCCGATTCACTTGCATATATTGAACACAGTAATAGTTCGTTATAAAATTCAGTTATCCTGCAAATAAATACTAATATACAGTATACATTTAAAAAAATTAATAAAATTGTATAAAATTCATTATCAATCTTTTCTTAAAAAATACATATACAGAGCACTTAATGTTTTAGCATCAAAAATAGTCTCAGCTAAAAGCATTTTTCTTACATCCTCTTGCGATATCGTTACTACTTCAATAAATTCGTCATCGTCAGTATGCTGTTCATGAAGTTCAAGATCTTCAGCCAAATAGAGATGAATTATTTCGTCAGTGAACCCGGGAGTTGTTGCTATCGTTGTCAGTTTACTCCACTTTGACGCTAAGTAACCAGTTTCTTCTGAAAGCTCCCTTGAAGCGCATTTCAAAGGATCTTCATTAAAATCCAGTTTACCTGCAGGAATTTCATAAAGAACAGAATCTAAAGAATACCTATACTGTTTGACAAAGACAATACTCCCGTCTTTCAAAATCGGTAAAATCGCAACTGCTCCAGGATGATGCACCAACTCTCTGACGGCTTCCCTGCCATTCGGCAAAATAACTTTGTCAACAGCAATCTTTAGAAATTTACCATCAAAAACAGTTTCTGTTGATACATGCTTTTCCCACAGCATGTTCTTTTCAAGCGAGCTCAAAATACTATTTACCCCCTATTGTCTTACAAGTCACGTTTTAAATCATTTTTAATTTTTTCAGCCATTAACAATAATTGTTCAGCATTAATTCTTGATGCCTCCGAAATATTATTGCCGCCGGCCATACGCATTATTTCTGTTACTCGTTCTTTTGCGTCAAGAGTTTTAACTGAAGTGCTGGTTTTATTATTCTCTACTATCTTTTCAATATATAAATGATTATCTGCAAAAGTTGCTATCTGCGCTAAATGAGTAATACAAAGAACCTGTCTCACGCTGGCAATAATTGCGATTTTCTCAGCCATTTTTTGAGCTGTCACACCACCAACACCTGTATCAATTTCATCAAAAACCATAGTAGGAACACCAGATTTTTCTAATAAAACGGTCTTAATAGCCAAGGCGATTCGCGAAAGTTCTCCACCTGATGCTACCTTAGAAAGAAGTCTGGCTTCCTGACCAAGATTGGCAGTGAAATAGAATTGAGCATCATCAGAGCCGGATGAGCCAAGCTCAGCTTTTTTTGTTAATACCACCTGAAATTTACCCTGTGGCATTGCGAGATCCCTTATATGCTGCGTTACTAATTTTTCAAACTTAGCAGCAATTAAAGTTCTTGCAGAAGTCAACTCATTTGCAATCTTTTTTAAAGTCTCAGACAGAACTTTCAGCTGTGATTTTTTGTTATCAATTCGATCAGTTATTAAAGACAACTCACTGAGATGTTCTTTTGCGTCAGACAAATAGCCCTGAATTTTCTCAAATGAATTACCGTATTTTTTCTTCAAACGATACCACAAATCAAGTCTTTCCTGCACTTCTGTCAAGTATGCAGGATCAAAATCATCTTTTTCAATATAGTTGCTTAAGCTTTGTCTGGCATCTTCCAAGGTCAGCCATGCATTATCAAAAGCACTATAAAAAACCTCTAATTCTTTATCATATGCCAAGGCCGAAGATATCTTATCACGAGCCTCACTCAGGCTATCCAGAACACCCTGGATTCCATTTTCATTGCCATTCAATAAGTCATAAGCAGCGGCTGCAGCTGACATGATCTTCGTACTATTTGTAAGTTTTTTTGCTGTTTCCTGCAGAGCTTCTTCTTCACCTGAAAACAATTTTGCAGACTCGATTTCATTAATCTCCCATTCTAGTCGTTCACTAATTTTTTCGCGATCAACATTTTGGGAGTTCAGTCTTTCAAGTTCCTGACTGATACTAATATAATCATTATATTTAACTTTATAATCACTCAACAAATCATCAATATCTTCGGAGCCATACAAATCAATTAAATTTAAAGGTTCACCAGCTTTTAATAATCTTTGGTTCTCATGTTGTCCATGTATGTCAATAAGCTGCTCGCTAAGTTTTTGCAGCAAACTTAAAGGAACTTGCACACCATTAACCATCGTAACACTTTTGCCTGATTTAAGAACTTTCCTACGTAAAAATAAGAAATCTTCATCTACTTCTATTCCATATTCGAGCAGAATTGGCAAAATTGACTGCAAGCCAGAAATATCAAAAACAGCTTGTACCCAATAATGGTCTTCACCGTCGCGAATATATTCTGTTGATGCCCTGCTGCCTAAGGCAATACCTAGCGCATCAATCAATATTGACTTACCAGCACCTGTTTCGCCTGAAAATACATTAAAGCCAGGTTCTAATTCTATTCTAGTGTCTGCAATTAAGGCAAAATTATGAATATGTAATGACTTCAGCATATTTTCACCATCTTCACATTAAATATGCATATTTAAGCGAGCTGTAAAGGCTGGAATATTATCACGATTATCTACAGCAACGAAAATTGTATCATCGCCTGCAACCGTTCCCAATACTTCCGGCCATTTCATATAATCTATACCATAAGCCACTGCTTGCGCCGTACCCGGCAGAGTACGAATTACAACTAGATTTTCGGAAATACCAATGCTTAATATTGAGTCCTGAAAAGTACGCTCTAGTCTGCCTTGAGATAAAATCATCCCATGTTCCTTTGGGAACGCATACCTGTAACCGCCGCTTGCATCAGGAATCTTAATTAGCATTAATTCCTTGATATCACGTGAAACCGTAGCTTGAGTAACATCAATACCGCTATTTCTTAATGCCTGTGCTAAATCATCCTGAGTCTCAATTACCATTGATTCAATTATTTCTTTGATTTTTTCATGTCTGGCAATTTTCATAAATATCACCCCTTAATCATCCTTGGAACTTCGTTGTTTCTTCGCCTCTACGTAACTTTTCCTGCCATGTTTCGTAATAAGTTGACGGATAAATGTGAAGAAATTGTACACTAAGCGGACTTTTTTGGATAACAACTTTTTCTTTTTCCGTTATACGTTTGATATTAATTCCGTCAGCAGAAAGATACCATTCATCACATGGCGGCATAACACTAATTTCAATTTTATCAGACATTGGAATAATTAACGGTCTTGTTTCCAATGAATGTGCGCAGATTGGTGTTAATATGCTAACGTCCAGACCAGGATATACTATTGGGCCACCGGCAGCCAAGGAGTAAGCTGTTGATCCTGTTGCCGTTGCTACAATAACGCCATCGGAAGGGTAAACAACCGATTTCTGACCAGCTATTCTGACATCTAATCGGGCTAGCCGAGAAAAATGTCCTTTTGTCAGAACAAAATCATTAAGAGCATGCGAGCATACAGCTACATGTTGATTTTGGTCAAAAACAACAGCCTGCAGCATACTGCGATTCTCAACCCAGAAATCTCCATCTCTGACTTTTAAGATAGCTTCCTCCATTTGTGGGAATTCTACTTCGGTTAAAAACCCTAACTTACCGAAATTAACCCCAAAAACTGGGATTTTCAGCGAAGCTGTATGTCTTGTCATTCTCAGTAACGTTCCATCACCGCCCAAAGACATAGCAGCTGTAAAACACTGCATGGATGAACAATCCTCTGTTGCGTAGCCTTTGCAAGCATAATCGTCCGCAATACCGTATGGCAATATTGGTTCTATGTTATTATTTCGGCAGAAATCAACTACATGCCTCAAAACATTACGGACGCTATTCTTCTCCAGATTAGGGAAAATCCCTAATACTAATCTCATATGCTCTTCTCCTCTGCCTTGTCCTTTAGATTTCCATGCGACAAGGCAACAATCTGGCTTATACGTTCTTCGTTAATATTATTACTTTCATCTAAGGTCAAATATAACAAGTACTCAATATTTCCTTCTGGGCCTTTTATGGGTGAATAGTCAAGCCCGCCTATACCAAATTTCTCATCTTTAGCCATATTTATTACATTTTCTATGACTTCTTCATGTACTTTAGGATCACGTACAACGCCTTTTTTGCCAACTTTATCTCTGCCCGCTTCAAACTGTGGCTTTATTAAAGCTATCACACAACCATCAGCGCTTAAAAGCTTCTTTACCGCCGGCAGAACTTTATCCAGTGAAATAAAAGCAACATCAATAGTTGCTATTTGAATTTTCTCCGGCAATGATGATTCATCCAGAAACCTGACATTTGTTCTTTCTAAATTGACTACACGTTCATCGGTGCGAAGACTCCAGGCGAGCTGGCCATAACCAACATCAATCGCGTAAACTTTGCGTGCACCATTTTGCAAGGAACAATCTGTAAATCCGCCAGTCGAAGCTCCGATATCAGCAACAATCTTATCTTTAAGAGTTATAGGAAAGACTTTCAGAGCTTTTTCCAATTTTAATCCGCCACGGCTAACATAAGGAAGTTTACTGCCAATAATTTTAATCTTTACTTCATCCGCAACTTGAGTACCAGGTTTATCAACTTTAAGGTCGTTAACCAAAATCTGGCCTGCCATAATAGCCGCTTGTGCCTTAGAACGAGTATCAAAAAATCCTTGTTCAACCAAGATTACATCTAAACGTTTCTTCGCCACACAGATCCCCCATTTTCCTCAGCTAACCACTCTATAATATGTTTGGTCATACCTGGCACATCTAGTTCAATATCTTTAAAAAGTAATTTCTTGTCACCATGCGGGACAAGTTTATCAGGAATACCAAAAGTAAGCACTTTGGTATCACGCAACACTTCATTTTTATTAAGTAGTTCTAATATTTCTGAACCAACACCACCAGCAAGGACATTTTCTTCCATTACTACCAGATTACTATAGCTAGTAGCACATTGAATTAAGAATTCTTCATCCAGCGGTTTTATAAAACGCATATTAACAACGCCAGCATCAAAACCAGAATTTTTCAATTGAGATGCAACAGCAAGAGCCGACGCAACCATGCTGCCAGCTACCCAAATACAAACATCCTTGCCTCTTCTAAGCTCTTCAGCTTTGCCATAGGGCAGCAGCTTCAATTCTTCGTCACAAACTACACCAAGACCGCTACCTCTGGGATAACGAATTGCGACAGGTCTTTTTAATGCAAGAGCAGTGTAAAGCATATGTTGCAATTCATTCTCGTCCTTTGGAGCCATTATTGTCATGGCAGGCATCATTCTGAGATATGAATAATCGAAAATGCCGTGATGAGTATAACCGTCATCACCCACTAAGCCAGCTCTATCCAAACAAAAAACTACAGGAAGGTTTTGCATGCATACATCATGCAAAACTTGATCGTACGATCTTTGCAAAAAGGTAGAATAAATAGCTACGACAGGCTGCATATTATTAGCTGCTAACCCTGCAGCCATTGTAACTGCGTGCTGTTCAGCAATACCAACATCAAAAGCCCTTTCCGGAAATCTCTCAAAAAATTTGGTCAATCCCGTGCCATCACGCATAGCTGCTGTGATAGCAACAATATTCGGATTACTTTCTGCAAGCTTAACTAATGTATCACCAAATACTTCAGTGTAAGTTTTTGGTGCACCTTCCACCGTTATTTTTTCACCGGTAGTTATTTCAAATGCACCGGTACCGTGAAACTTATCAGGGTTTGTTTCAGCTGGCAAATAACCTTTACCCTTTTTTGTAATAACATGCACCAAAACAGGTTTATCAATATTTTTTGCACGTTCCATAATATCAATAAGTCCATCCAGGTTATGACCATCAACAGGCCCTATATAAGTAAAACCAAGTTGTTCAAAAAGCATGCCTGGCGCTAAAAAATATTTTAAAGTATCTTTAACGCGACGTGCTGTATTCGCAACATGCTCGCCAATTGTAGGTATGCTTTTAATTAAACTTTCCAGATCAGTTTTAAGATGTGAATATGTTGGGTCAGTTCGTAACCTGCAAAGATATTCGGAAAGTGCTCCGACATTCTCAGAAATAGACATTTCATTATCATTGAGAATAACGATTATCTTTTTCTGTAATACTCCAGCATTATTCAAAGCTTCTATTGCCATACCTCCCGTAAGAGCACCGTCACCTATGACAGCGATAACATTGTAGTTATCCCCATTCAGATCACGTGCAACTGCCATGCCAAGAGCAGCAGAAATAGATGTACTAGAATGTCCTGTACCAAAGGCATCATGCTCGCTTTCGCTCCTTTTAGGAAAACCTGAAAGGCCACCGTACTGGCGCAAAGTATCAAATATTTCTCTCCTACCGGTTATTATTTTATGAACATAAGACTGATGCCCTACATCCCATACGATTTTATCGCTTGGTGTATTAAAAACTTTGTGTAAGGCCAACGTCAATTCAACAACACCTAAATTAGGAGCTAAGTGTCCACCTGTTTTTGAAATGACATTAACCAAAAATTTTCTGATTTCTTGAGCAAGTTTTGTCATTTCATCAGTATTTAGTTCTTTAACGTCTGCGGGCGAATTAATCTTATTTAAAAACTGCACGAAAAAATCATTCCTTTTTTTAAGGTATATTAACCATAAAATGTTATACTATCAAGATTTACGATTACAGATCATATTTGCTATATCACGAAGTGGCTCTGCATTGTTGCCAAAAATCGCAAGACAGTTTAGAGCTTCATTAATTGTTTTCTCTGCCAAAGCTTTGGCACCCTCTAAAGTATAAAGAGTTACGTATGTAGATTTTGAGTTCTTCGCATCACTGCCGGCAGTTTTTCCCATTTCCTTCAAATTGCCCTCTACGTCAAGAATATCATCAGTTATTTGAAATGCTAAACCAATCAAATCAGCAAATTTTGTTAAGGCAAGTAATTGCTGGCTATCTGCACCGGCAAGTCGTGCACCTGATCTGACAGCAGCAATGAACATTGCACCTGTTTTAGCAGCATGCAATGTATTTAATTCAGTAATAGATATTTCTTTACCTTCAGCGTCAATATCGAGAGCCTGGCCACCTACCATTCCATAATTACCAGCACACATAGCCACTTCCCGTATGGTTTCAACTAAAACATCAGAATTAACATTTTTCTGTTCAAGCATAACTTCAAAGGCTAATGTAAGGAGAGCATCACCTGCAAGCAAAGCCATTGCGTCACCATAAACCTTGTGATTAGTTAATCTCCCTCTTCTGTAATCATCATTATCCATTAACGGCAAGTCATCATGAATCAAAGAATAAGTATGTATCATTTCCAGGCCACAGGCAACAGGAAGATAATTATAGCCATTACCGCCAATTGCATCTGCTGTCGCCATCAAAAGAAGTGGACGTATCCGTTTACCACCAGCTAAAATGCTGTATCTCATAGCTTCATCAACGCGTGATATTCCTTTTTTCTGCATACGTTTTTCCAGATAACTATTTACTAACTTTTTTCTATCATCATAATACTTTGCAAAATCCATACTATTCTTCAACCTCTCCGAATGGCACATATTTATAATTTTGTTCACTAGTCACGATAACTTTCTGGACTTCTTGCTGAACCGTATTCAATTTATCATGACAGACTTGGCTTAGCTCCACACCTTCTTTAAAAACTTCCAATGCTTCTTCCAAAGATAAGCTGCCGCTTTCCAACAACTTAACGTTGTTTTCAAGTTTGCTTAGAGCTTCTTCAAATTTCAGGTCTTTTATCTTCTTTTTTGCTGGCATAGAAATTTACCGCCTTTTCACATCTGTAACCGCCGATAGGATAACTCCATCAGTTGTAACAGTCTCAATTGATTCACCAACATTTACAGCATTTATAGTCTTAATAATTGTTCCATCCGCTTTCCTTGCTATACTATATCCTCTGCTCATAATATTTAAAGGGCTGGCAGCATCTAGTCTTGTCACAAGTAATGCATATTTATGCTCATACTCCTGCTTTATACTATTTATAGACAAAAATATTCGATTCAAACAGTTATCAACTGCAATTTTTTTGTCAGCCAACCATCTATCTGGCTCTTTAAAAACTAAAGCATTTGAGAATTCAATTATTTTGCTTTCGTTTCTTTCGATAACTGCTTTAACAGCGTGTATATTTCTTTGGTTCAGTTGTTCAAGGTGCCTAAGAAATTCCCTAACATCAGGAACAACTATTTCAGCAGCTTGTGATGGGGTTGCAGCTCTACGATCTGCTGCAAAATCAGCAAGTGTAAAATCGGTTTCATGCCCTATTGCCGTAACAACTGGAATTTTCGAATAGGCAATTGCCCGAACAACATTTTCTTCATTAAAGGCCCATAAATCCTCTATTGACCCGCCCCCTCGCCCAACTATAAGGACGTCAGCCAGTTTATGTTCATTCATGAAATTAATTGCTTTGACTATTTCTCCACCAGCGTCTTCGCCTTGCACCTTAACTGGGAAAAATACTAATTTTACGCCAGGACTGCGCCGCTTAGAAACTGTTATTATATCATGAATGGCAGCACCGGATTGAGATGTTATTATGCCGATCTTTTGTGGTTGAGTAGGAATTTCACGTTTCCTGGCAGGTAAAAAAAGGCCTTCCTGTTCAAGTTTTTGTTTCAACTTTTCGTAGGCTACCATTAAATCGCCTGCACCACTGGCAATCATTATATCAACATATAACTGATAAATACCATCACGTTCGTAAACACCGATACGCCCAATAGCCAGAACCTGATCGCCGTCTTTAGGTAAAAATTTGAGTTCAGCTGCTCTGCCGCGAAACATAACTGCCTTAATAACGCTATTTTTATCCTTCAACGTAAAATAGCAATGTCCAGAAGCATATTTTCTAAAATTCGATACTTCTCCTCGAAGTTGAATATTAAAAAACTCGGCGCGGTTTTCTATCATTTGTTTTATTATTCTATTAACATCACTAACCGTGTAGATGTTATCAACCATCGCATTTCTCCAACATTCTTCTTGCTGCTGCTGCACAGCCAACAGCATTATCAGAACTATACAGCGGGTCTGGTACATAAAGCCTTATATTATTCTCAGCAAGTTTTGAACAGATATATCCTCTTATATATTTATTGGCGGTCACGCCCCCTACCAAAAGAACATCTGATATCTGATGCTTTTTAGCTGCGTTCAAAATGCAGCGGGCAAATGATTCTGCTAATGAGTTTTCAACGCCACGAGCAATTATTGATGGAGCGATGCCAGCGTCAATTGCTCTTAAAGCAGCTGTCGCCGGACCGGAAAGACTGATTTTACAATCTCTCACGGCAACAGGCAAAGAATATATATCATTACTTTGCGCCGCAATCTTCTCTAGTTCAGCGCCGGCAGGGAACTTCAGTCCTAATGCTACACCAACTCTATCGATGTATTGTCCAGCATGCAAATCGATGCTGCCGCCAATCTCATTAAGTTCAAATTTGCCTGCAACTTGAGCTTCAGCTAATAACAAGTCAGTTGTCCCACCTGAAGCATGCAACATTAAAAATTTAGAAAAACCCTTAAAGCCTGAGGACCAGATTCCGGCTTCAAGATGATTCTCCTGATGACTTATTGGAACCAATTCTGCCCCCAAAATAGCTGCTAAAGATCTGGCTAATCCATAACCAGACAAAAAAGCCGGCATATATGAGTTTTCAATCGGTCTTGGTTGTCTGGAAACACCAATACCGATAATCTTCATATCATGCCGGTAAAATATCTTTTCTATTAATTCCGGCAGGTTGCGAGTGTGCTGAAAAACCATTTCAGATTGTGCCAAGCCACGCCTTCCAGGCTTGACTTCTAAAACACGGCGTACCTCATCAACCAGATTCCCCTGCCTATCAAGCACTGCTATCGATGTTGTGTAGCAGCTTGTGTCGATACCTAAATAACCTTCAAACACTTCCATGGTTCTTGACCATCTTTCCTAGCACACCATTAATAAAACGGCCTGAATCTTCCGTACCATACTTCTTTGCAACCTCTACGGCTTCATTAATCGCAACAGATGAAGCAATAGAATCAGGGGCAACAAATATTTCATAAATAGCTATACGCAAAATATTACGGTCTACGGCAGGCATGCGGTCAACTGCCCAGTCAATTGCATAAGCTGCTATCTTTGCATCAATCGCGGACAAGTTAGTGAGGATACCATCCAAAAGACCTAGCGCATAAGCATCCTCATCTTCAGAAATATCCCCTTCTTTTGCAGCGACGAAAGCTGTCATCGGCTCTGTATCTTTTGAAAAATCTATCTGAAACAAACTTTTTAAAACAAGCTCACGTGCATTTCTACGACTCATATTTTTCCTCTTTCATTATTATTATCTGTGATGGCCAGGTGGCAAAAGGCGATCAAGCACATCCATTAAATCTTCCTTGTTGTCAATTCGTTTGCCTAGCAAATATCCTGCTGTAATACATATCAACAAGAAGATAGTCTGGAAAAAGCCCAGAATCAAGAACATCGCGCCAATAATCAAGCCAAACAACGATCCTACGAGACGTCCTCTGTAATTTTCCCAAAGATTTTGCAATATCTCAGAAAACATAAATCTATCTCCTCTCACTTTAATTTACTACTTCTTTGCTTGTATATGTTTAAAGAATACTTCAATATCTTTTACTTCCACACCAAGGGTTGACATAACACTCTTACGAATAACCTGTTTCATCTCATCAGTAGTATCAGGAATATTTATTGCAGGTTCAATGGATGAATTAATTCTCAAATTTAAAGCATTATCTACCATCTTCGCTGAAGCTTTAGCATTGTGGACACCATAAATATCGTTAGCAATTTCTGCTACATAATCCTCGACAGCATTCTTACTTATATGAATTTTACCTTCTTTATCATCGCCCAACGAGAGTGTGCTTACGCCAGTGCCGCCAAGACCTGTTACTAACAAACGAAGGCTAACCAATAAAAGCACAACACCGCCAACGGCATATTCCCACTTGCCTGGTATGGTAGCGCAAAAAGCATAAACAGTAGTAGGTGCTATTATTTGCAGCGCAAACAAAACTAAAAAAACAGCTACTACAGCCATTAAGATAGTGTATAAGGTTAAAATAATCCTATCAGGTATACCCATACTTAAAATCCCTCATTTCTGTGACTACTTTAAAAATTTTCTGGTTCTTCAATCTCTTTCGTTTTTCGTCTTGAGATTCCCTCTACATGGATATCTACAGCAACAACTTCAAACCCAGTCATGCTTTCAACTGCCTCTTTTACCTTTTCCTGAATTTCTATAGCAACCTCTGGTATGCAGATACCATATTCAATAATAACATAAATCTCAACAGTAACAGTTTTACCAGTCACTATGACTTTGACGCCTTTGGAGAAGTTTTTCTTGCCAAGAAGCTCAGCAATGCCACCAGCCAGTCCTCCGCTCATTCCCGCGACACCTGGTACTTCTGTGGCTGCTAAACCAGCAACTATGCTTATTACTTCATCAGCAATCTTTACAGAACCAACTTCTTCAGGGATATCACTCTGCTCAACTCGATTTGCTTTTACTTGTTCAATATCATGGTCCTCATTCATAGCTGGCCCTCCTTGAACTGAATGCAAAAAACCTACAATGTTACTGCTTAATTATACCATAGGTTCCTACGCAATGCCACGCAAAGACAATGAACTAACTATTTTTATATTCAATTATAAACAGAAAAACGCTCAAAAATGAGCGTTTTAGTAATTAAGCACGTTCGATATACTCACCAGTTCTGGTGTCTATTCTAAGAACATCGCCTTCATTGATAAAGAGAGGAACTTTTACAACGTAACCAGTATCAAGTTTTGCTGGTTTGCTGCCGCCTGTTGCGGTATCGCCACGGATGCCAGGATCTGTTTCGACAACGGTTAACTCTACAGTGTTAGGTAAATCAATACCGAGAATGCGTCCTTCATAAATCATGATTTTAACATCCATGTTTTCTTTCAGGAAGTTTACAGCATTGCCAAGTTGTTCTTTGGTAAGTTCAACTTGTTCATAATTTTCATTATCCATAAAATTATAAGCTCCGTCACCCTCATAGAGGTATTGCATCTCCCTGCGGTCGATATGAGCTTTTGGCAAACGTTCGCCGGCATTGAATGTACGCTCTACTACAGAGCCTGTGCAAAGGTTACGCATTTTGGCACGAACGAAAGCAGCACCCTTTCCTGGTTTTACGTGTTGGAACTCAACGACCTGCCACGCATCGCCATCAATGGTAACAGTTACGTTAGTTTTGAATTCATTTGTTGAAATCATATTAACCCTCCTGAATTTAAAATACTAATTAATCTCAAATAATCGTTTGCTTGCGTTTGTCAAAATATTACAACCATCCGGTGCAATTACGATGACATCTTCTATACGAACCCCGCCTTTGCCGGGTATGTATATCCCTGGTTCTACAGTAACAACCATGTTAGTTTCCAATTTTTCTTTACCGCGCCTGGAAGCAACTGGCAATTCATGGATGTCTAAGCCGACGCCATGACCCAAACCATGTCCAAAATATTGACCGTATCCATGGCTTGTTATATAACTACGTACAATCGCATCAAGTTCTGTACCAGTTATGCCTGCTCTGGCATTCTTAATTCCCAACATTTGTGCTTCGCGCACTAATGCATAAATCTCTTGCTGCCAGGAAGAAGCATTACCAATTACTAAAGTCCGTGTAATATCAGAATGATATCCGGAATAAATAGCTCCGAAATCAAACGTTATAAAATCGCCTCTTTCTATAACTTTTGACGAGGCAATACCATGAGGCAACGCTGACCGTGTACCTGAAGCAACAATTGTAGGGAAAGAAACCCCTTCAGATCCAAGCCTGCGCATTTCATACTCAAGTAGCGCTGCTGCTTCAGTTTCGCGCATACCTTCGTGCAGGTTATCAAGCATAAACTCAAAAGCCTTATCTGAAATCTCAACGGCTTTTTTTATAAGCGTTATTTCTTCTTCATCCTTAATACTTCGCAAGCCAACAAGAGAAACATTTGACAAAATACTGTCTCTTAGTTGAGAGCTAAGGCACTGGAAGTCATGATACGAAAAGCAATCACCATCAAAAGCAAATTTTTCACCTGATAAATTTAGCTTTCCGATTGCTTCCCATAACCCATCAGTATGTTCCAATACCATACACTCCGCTGCCTGCGCAGCAGCCTGCAATGTGTATCTTGAGTCAGTAATAACAACAGCTTGCTTGTTATCAATAAAAATAAGACTATCATCACCGGAAAAACCGGTAAAATAGCGGATAGAAGACAAGCCCTTAATAAAAATACCCGACAAACCTTTCTCATGAAGAAAATGTCGAAGCCTATCCATCCTATTCATAATAACACGTCCTGCTAAAATTTGTAAAAATTAAACAATTACTTAGACATTTTATCACATTTTTTCTTGTTTGCCTATTCACCTTCAGTAAAATTTTCCATGATTTCTACAGGGAATGGCAGATTATTTAGGATTAATAAAACATCAGCAACTGTATCTGGTGTTCCAAGCAATTTAATAATGCCATCACTTGCCTTCACAGTACTAACCAAGGCCAAATGCTCGTAACCTTCCATAATCCTCGTTACATCAGCAATTTCCGCTTTCTGGACTTTAGCGTAGATAATGCCTCTGTCGTAATTCATTTGCATTTTCTCCGTAATAAGGAGTACGGTTGAAGATATGCTGTGCTTTTGATTGAAAATCGCTGCTGAACACGGTTAGCTACATCAAATTGGTTGCCGTTCTCATCACGCATATCATTCAGTGCTATTTCCAGCAATGTGCCATCTGGCATTAATACTTCTAATTTCTCTCCTGCAACCATTTTATTGCGCTGTTCGATATATGCCGTATTTGTCTCTTTATCATAATCAGTCACAATACCAACAAAATCACGAGTTTGAACATAACTGGAAGTTGTGTATATTTGACCATTTTCATCAGGTTTATTTACTGCAAAACCATAAAAATAGGGTCTATGTGAAACCTTCTCTAATTCATCCTTCCACTCACTTTTTACGACAAACTCATCAGGATTACTGTACCAGGCATCTATTGCCTTTCTATAGACGCTTACGACAGTAGCTACATAATGTACACTCTTCATGCGTCCTTCAATTTTAAGGCTGTCCACACCAGCCTCAGCAAGCTCAGGAATAAGGTCGAGCAGACAAAGATCCTTTGAATTCATTATATAAGTACCACGTTCATCTTCTTCAATTGAGAACTCTTGATCAGGTCTATTTTGTTCAACTAATTTATAGTTCCATCTGCATACCTGAGCGCATTCGCCACGATTGCCATCTCGCCCGGTAAGATAACTGCTGAGATAACAACGACCGGAATAGGAAATACACATAGCTCCGTGAACAAATACCTCCAGCTCAACATCACATTTTTTACCAATCTCACTTATTTCTGCTATCGAGAGCTCTCTAGCCAGAACAACACGTTCTGCGCCAAGATTTTTCCAAGCTTCAGCTGCCGCCCAATTACAAGTATTAGCCTGCGTACTTACATGTAAGGGCATAGCGGGGACAACTTGTCTCGCAATATTCCAGACACCAAAATCTGAAATAAGCAAGGCATCAACACCTGCCTTTTCAAGACTTAAAAGATATTCCGGTAACTCCGCAATATCTTCATTATGAGCAAATATATTGACCGTCACATAAACTTTTTTCCCAAGACTATGTGCGAATTCAACAGCTTCTTTAATTTCAGCTATGTTAAAATTAGCAGCATATGCTCTGAGGCCGAACTTGTTACCGCCGAGATAAACTGCGTCGGCCCCATATAAAAGAGCCATTTTACATTTTTCCATATTACCGGCAGGTGCCAGTAGTTCTGGTTTTTTTCGTATAGACATATTTTTCTCTCCAATTTAATTAAATTTATATCCTATTTATTGAGGGCCATGTATCTTTTCAATCTCTTTTAAATGATCCTGATAAGTTTCCGTGAAATGATGATGTCCTTCCAAATCAGCAACAAAATACAAGTAGTTTGTCTGTTTAGGCTCCAGAACTGCGTTAATAGTCGAAATACTTGGACTAGCAATAGGTCCTGGCGGCAATTCAGCATATAAATACGTATTATAAGGAGAATCAATCTTGGTATCCGCAATACTTATCTCCTTTTTTTGTACACCAAGAATATATTGAATAGTCGTGTCAGATTGCAAAGGCATTTTTATTTGCAATCTTTTGAGAAATACACCTGCAATTATTGGTCTCTCTTCAGGAAATACTGCCTCTTTCTCTACAAGTGAAGCTAAATTGACTAAATCGCGAATACTGATATTCTTGTCTTTAGCTTTTTGACGCATGTCTTCAGTTAATTGAGTGTCAAATTCTTTAACCATAATAGCCAGTATTTCTTTTTCACTGGAGCCAGGGGAAAGATAATAGGTTGATGGATAAGCAAAGCCTTCGGCTTTAAAAATTACATTAATATTGTCTGTTTCCATATAAGAATAAGGAGCATAATCCTTGGCAGCCTTTTTGAATTCCTCTGCACTCCCAAGACCACTTTCCTCAATTTTTTTCGCAATTTGTTCTATTGTATAACCTTCCGGAATAGTAAGTGTTTTATGCCGAACTTGTCCTTTGGAAAATAAATCAATAATCTCCCAGTTAGACATGCCGCTCATTATTTCATACTCGCCAGCCTGTAGGGAACGCTCCATTCTGGCAAATTTTGATTGCAGTCGAAAAAAAACCGGAGAATTAATCAATTTTTTATTTTGCAGCATTGTTGCTATATCTGCATTAGTCATGCCAGGAGCAACTGTTATTATAATGCTTTCACCTGTAGCTAAGTTTTTATTATTGTTAGCATGAATTGTAATTCCCAAAACAATCGCTGCCAATACCAAAATGCTGGCGAAGATCGTCAGCAACATTTTTTTGCTCATTTTCCCCTCTCCATCCTGGAAAATCATGTATATGTATAGAAGCCAAAAAAATGCTGGGTAGATAGCTACCCAGCATCAATTCCAATCACTCTTCCGAAGAATTCATCATTTCTTCATATGCTGTTTTCACAGCTTCAAATTCTTCCTCAGTTGGATCTAAATAGATGGCCTCGCCATCTTCATCAAAATCAATGCGAGCGATGTAAACATCCGGCTCGTCGTCTTCCTCATGGCATTCGCATTCTTCATCTTCGCAACCACATTCACCAATTGGAACCAAAAGAGCAAAGCTCTTATCGCCTAATGGAATTACCATTTCTTCTCTGTAATAAAATTCATTACCTTCATCATCACTCATTACAACTATTTGTTCGTCATCTTCGAGCATTTCTAAATCTTTATCATCCATGGCGGCACCTCTTCGTAATTTATTCTTCTTAATTTATTCTTCCTAATTCTATACTAGATAAAAGATACTGTCAAACAAGTAAAAACATTAGAGCATCATTTTTTCCTGCTATCCAGATAATTCTGCAGTATAACAACTGCAGCCATCATATCAATTATTTTTTTGCGTTTATCACGTCGCAAATCAGCAGATATTAAAACCTTTTCGGCTGCAACAGTAGACAATCTTTCATCCCATAGCAAAACTTCAAGATCAGGGAATCTCTCCTTAACCTTATCAGCAAAATCTTCGCAAAACTGTGCTCTTTCCCCGATAGTTCCATTCATATTTTTGGGATAACCTATCACAATCTTTTTAACTTCATTATCAGCAATAATTTTTGCCAATCTTGAAAAATCGCTTTCTATACGGCCTCTGCGAATTGTTTCAAGACCGCGGGCAATGAGTCCTGTTGCGTCGCTAAGAGCAACGCCAATAGTTTTTGTGCCCAAATCTAAGGCCATTATTCTCATATAAGACCTTCTTTCACTTTTTCTCTTTTAAATAGCTTATAACAAGCTCCTCAATCAATTCATAACGTTCAAATTGGCGTATTTTACTTCTGGCATCACCATGGCTAGTAATGTATGTAGGATCACCAGACAAAAGATAACCCGCCAACTGGTCAACAGGGTTGTATCCCTTTTCTTCAAAGGCCTTACAGACCTCAGCTATAGTTTTAGCTACATTTTTATTCTCAGGATTTCGTTTAAACATCATAGTTTCTTGCGATACATCACTCATGGCTATCCCTCCTCTGTCTCTTATCTTCATTCTAACACAAACGGGGAAAAAAAATAAGGAAGGAATTAAAATTCCTTCCTTCTGATAATTATTTTACTTGTCCAGCAATTATATTCCATGCAGCATCAAGAGCTTCTTGCAGCTTAGTAACATCTTTTCCACCGGCCTGAGCCATATCAGGTCTTCCACCACCATTGCCGCCAGTTATCTTAGCTACCTCTTTAACTATATTGCCGCAATGAATACCAGCCTTAGTTGCATCTTTGGTAGCCATAGCAAGAATGTTTATCTTATCTTCAGATGCGACATTTGCAAGTACAACTACGCCACCAACTTTGTCTCGCATTTTGTCGCCAAGTGAACGAAGTGCATCTATGTCATCCACAGCAACTGACTGCACTAATGCTTTGATGCCCTTAAAATCCTTTACTTTACTATCAATTTCATCAAGTTGAGATGAAGCGATGCGATCAGCCAATTCATTTGCTTTCTGCTCAGAAGTCTTAAGTTCAGTCTGCAGACTTTCAATTCTGCCAAGAATATCACTTGTGCGGCATTTCAGACTTTGAGCAATATTTCTTACTAAAGTTTCTGTTTCATTTACAAATGCTAATGCGCCATGGCCTGTTACTGCTTCAATTCTCCGAACACCTGCACCACTGCTGGATTCAGATATAATTTTAAACATACCGATAAGAGCAGTATTTTTAACATGAACGCCGCCGCAAAGTTCCATGCTGAAGCCTGGAACGCTTACAACACGAACAACATCGCCATATTTCTCGCCAAACAACGCCATAGCTCCCATGGCCTTTGCTTTGCTTATTTCTGTTTCTGTTATATCAACATCTAGCGAATCTAAAATGCGTTCGTTTACAATGGATTCAACTCTTTTCAACTCTTCTTCAGTAACTTGTGAAAAGTGTGAAAAATCAAAACGAAGACGGTCTGGTCCGACATAACTACCAGCTTGATTAACATGTGATCCTAATACTTCTTTTAATGCAGCGTGCAATAGATGGGTTGCAGTATGATTTCTTGCTATATCATTTCTCCGCTGACTATTAACCTCAGTAATAACTTGTTCACCTGAATTGATAACGCCTTCAGTTACCTGACCAATAAGTATAGTAGAACCATTTGGCAATTTTTTCGTATTAGTTACTTCCACAACACCAGACGGTGCGACCAAACGGCCTGTGTCACCCAATTGACCCCCGCCCTCTGCGTGGAAAGGAGTTACATCCAGAATGACGGCAACGCATTCACCATCCGCTACTGTTTGGACCGGCTGTGGGTTTTGTTGTTCGTAAAGTAAAACGACCTTGCCATCTTTGGCTTCTTCGTTTACTAATAATTTCTCTGCTTCAAACGCTGTTGTATTATATACAACTGGCAGACATTCTTTATCAGCGCGTGCGCAGCGAGCCCTTTCTTTCTGTTCCAACATTGCTTTATCAAAACCATCTTTATCCATGGTCATAGAATTTTCTTCCAAAATTTCAGCAGTCAATTCCCATGGGAAACCAAAAGTGTCGTACAACTTAAAAGCGGAAGCGCCATTAAGCACTTTTTCTCCATTTCCACGTAAAGAAGCAATCTCTTCGTTCAATATTTCAGTACCTTGTTGTAAGGTCTGCATAAAACGCGTTTCTTCCATTTCAACAACTTTTTTAATATAATCGCGTTTTTCAGCCATTTCAGGGTATATGCCTTCAAATATCTTAATTACAATATCTACAGCATCTGCAAGAAATAGTGTATTTATGCCGATAAGACGACCATGTCTTACTGCTCTCCGCAAAATTCTTCTTAAAACATACCCTCTTCCCTCATTTGAAGGTAAAACTCCATCGCTTATCATAACAGAAAGACTACGGGCATGATCAGCAATAACTTTCAATGATATGTCAGTCCTGGAGTCAGTTCCAAATTTCTTATTTGCAACTGCTGCAGCATATTCAATTATCGGGAATATCAAGTCTGTTTCGAAGTTTGATTTTTTATTTTGCAAAACGGATGCGAGGCGTTCAAGCCCAGCACCGGTATCAATATTTTTGTTTTTAAGCGGTGTGTAGGTTCCATCATCATTTTGGTTATATTGTGTAAATACTAGATTCCAAATCTCGAGATAGCGGTCGCAATCACACCCTACAGCACAATCTGGCTTGCCACAGCCCCTATCTTCTCCAAGATCTACATGAATCTCGGAACAAGGGCCACATGGTCCGGACCCAATCTCCCAGAAATTTTCTTCCATACGAATGATGCGTTCCGCTGGTACACCAACAACATTGTGCCAGATATCAAAAGCTTCATCGTCATCAGTATATATAGTAATCCATAACTTATCGGCTGGTATTTCCAACACTTTCGTCAGAAATTCCCAACTCCAAGGAATAACTTCTTTTTTGAAATAATCACCAAAAGAGAAATTGCCCAACATTTCAAAAAAAGTATGATGCCTTGCTGTCCGGCCAACATTCTCAATATCGCCGGTACGTACACATTTCTGACAAGTTGTAATTCTCGGACTTGGCGGTTTCATTTTTCCTGTAAAAAAAGGTTTAAACGGTGCCATACCAGCACCAATTAACAATAAAGTAGGATCATCTTGAGGAATCAAAGAGGCACTTGGTTGAATTAAATGTCCTCGTTCTGCAAAGAAATTCAGAAAAGCCTCTCGTAGTTCATTACCAGTCATATTTTTCATTATTATTTATCGCCCCTTGTTTCCATGTAAACACACGAAAAATTATACAAAATTTGCTTTATTATGTCAATTCAGCTCGATTTTATGCTGGTTATGATTGTGCCGCCGCCTAAGCAATAATCATTTTCATAAAAAACTGCTGCTTGCCCAGGTGCAATACCACGCAGCGGCTGTTTAAAAGTAACTTTTACTTGTCCTTCAATAATATCCGGTTCAATAAAAGCGTCAACAGGTTTGGCGTTATAGCGAATTTTAACTTTTACAGCCCTTTTTGCTTTCAAACACAGGCCGTCGCTGAATACAACATCACTAACAATCATACAATCACGTAAAGATTCCTCTGCATCCGCAAGTACTATTACGTTTTTCTCTGCATCAATCTCAACAACATACAAAGGTGTGGCAGCAGCTATGCCGAGACCTTTACGCTGGCCAATGGTATAATGCGAAATACCATTATGCTTGCCCAAAATCTGCCCCTTAGTATTTATAATGTTACCACTTTTCTCATGTGAAAAAGCATTAAGAAAGCGGTGATAGTCGTTGTCTGGTATAAAGCATATGTCCTGACTGTCTTTCTTATTGAATACCGGCAAGTTAAAATTTTTCGCCAGTTCCCTGACTTGAACTTTATCATAGTCTCCTAAAGGGAACATTACATGATTAAGTTGTTCCTGGTTTAAGTGATAAAGAACATAACTCTGATCTTTTACTATATTTCTTGCCATTGCAACACGTTTATAGCCACTAGCATCTTCGATTATCCGGGCGTAATGTCCGGTTGCTAAATAATCTGCGCCAAGTTCTCTGGCCTTATCATACAGAGCTCCGAATTTAACCATTTTATTACAAAAAACGCATGGGTTTGGTGTCCTGCCGGCTTTATACTCGCTTAAAAAGTACTGTACAACGCTTTGCCTGAAAAAATCATTGAAATCTAATATATGGTGCTCTATTCCCAATAAATCTGCAACTATTGCAGCATCTCTTTCGGCCGATGCCAATTGTTCCATCGTCACATTGGCCTGTTTATCAACCCAGAGCCTCATCGTGATCCCTATTACTTTGTATCCTTTTTGCAACAGCAAAGCGGCGGCAACAGAACTGTCTACGCCACCGCTCATCGCTATCGCTACTGTCTTATTATTTAGCATGCTTATCGCTCCTGCAAAGATCCTCTAAGGTGATTCCATCAAGCACTTTGCTTATACTGTCGGCAACTTTAGCCCAAATTCCCTGTGTAACGCAGTCATCACATTTTTCGCAATAATGTTTATCATTTTTATCAACGCTTAGCAAGCAATCGACAGGAACAATAGGTCCTTCCATAACACGTATTATGTCTCCAACAGTAATATCCTTAGGATCTCTCGTCAAATAGTACCCACCCTGAGCTCCCCTGGTACTTTTAACCAGCCCGGCTTTTCTAAGTTGACCCATCAATTGTTCAAGATAATGCTCGGAAATTTGTTGCCTTTCCGCTACATTTTTTATTGAGATTGGCACTTTATCAGCAGAATTCATAGCTAGATCATACATAGCTGTAACACCGTATCTGCCTTTAGTCGAAAGCTTCATCATAAAAATTCCCACCTATTCAAAACAATTTCTACTATTTTACTAAAGAATAACAATTGTAAAAAAATATGTCAATTAACTTTTAAAAATTGTTATTTTTCTTTTCTCAAAAGTTCTTTCTCTTCCCCAATAGGCTTCGGTTCGTAATACTTTACATCTGTCAGGGCATCTGGTAGATATTGCTGCTTAACATACCCGCCAGAATAATCATGAGGATAAAGATAACCTGTTCCATTACCCAGTTTTGCAGCACCGGGATAATGTGCATCTCGTAGATGTTTAGGTACTTGTCCGCAATTTTTGGTACGAACATCTTCGATTGCTTTGGCAATCCCCATGTAGCAGCTATTACTTTTAGGGGCATTAGCAATATAACAAACAGCTTGAGAAAGTGGTATCTGAGCCTCAGGCAAGCCAATAAAATGCGCGGCCTGAGCTGCAGCATTTGCAACAAGCAAAGCCATTGGATCCGCATTGCCAACATCTTCAGAAGCACAAATCAAAATTCTTCTTGCAATAAACCTTACATCTTCTCCACTTTCTATTAATCTTGCCAAATAATGTAAAGCAGCATCAGCATCTGAACCCCGCATACTTTTGATAAAGGCAGAAATAATGTCATAATGATAATCACCATTTTTATCATACTGTAGCACAACATTGCCAAGTACAAGCCTAAGAACATTTATATCCAGTTCTTTGCTATCTTCTGGCAGCATTGCTATTGCTTGCTCCAATACATTCAATGCTCTCCTGGCATCTCCATTAGCAAAATTGGCAATAACATCTATTGCTTCATCTTTAATTTTAAAACCTCTGTCACCATACCCGTTGGCTTTATCCGCTAAGGCTCTTTTAATTATTTTTTTGATATCCTCAGCAGTCAGCTGCTCTAATCGAATTACCTTCATTCTCGATAAAAGAGGAGAGTTTATTTCAAAGAAAGGGTTTTCTGTTGTAGCACCAATTAATACTATAGTGCCATTTTCTACATAAGGTAAAAGTACATCTTGCTGTGCTTTATTAAAACGATGAATTTCATCTATAAAAATAATAGTACGGCCAATGCCAGCTCTTTGCCTCTCAACAGCGCTCGCTAAAAGCTTGCGAAGTTCTGGCACACCTGACGAAACAGCATTAATTGATTCAAATATACTTCCAGTTAATTCTGCAATAACTTTGGCAAGTGTTGTTTTACCAGTACCAGGTGGTCCATAAAAGATTATAGATGGTATGGAATCATTTTCGATCATGCGTCGCAAATAACTATTTTTACCTATAACTTTTTCTTGGCCGACAAAGTCAACCAAATTTTTCGGTCTCAATTTATCAGCTAAAGGCTTTGGCGCCATACTCGTAAATAAGCTATCCATCATTACTATAACCCCCTAACTGCTTTAATTATAAAAAAGGCACCAGCAAAAAGCCAGCGCCTAAAAATCAATCTTTGTTCAATATGTCACGAACTATCAACGAAGCAATCAAAAGTCCTGCTGTAGCTGGCACAAACACAAGGCTTCCTGGTACATTTGATTTTATTGTTTTTTGAGGTTTCTCAACCGAAAATACTACCTTTACGCCACTAACTATGCCAGCTTGACGCAACTTAGTCCGAACCGCTCTAGCTAAAGGACACGTATGCGTTTTGCATATATCGGCAACCCTAAGCATTTGAGGATCTAATTTATTGCCAGTGCCCATAGCAGAAATTATCGGTATATGGTTGCTGGCTGCCGAGACAATTAAATCTACTTTCGAATTAACGCTGTCGATAGCATCGGCTATATAGGAATACTTCCGGCCAAAAACAACATCAAATTCACCCGGATTGTAAAATTTATCATAAATTTCAATGCAGCATTCAGGATTTATATCCAGCAAGCGCTCACGCACAACAATTGTTTTGCTCATACCCATAGTAGATTGCAAAGCAGGAAGTTGACGATTTATGTTGCTTGATGCAATGAAGTCAGAATCTATCAATAATAAATTGCCTATCCCACTTCTAGCTAAAGATTCTGCGACATATGAACCGACTCCACCCAAACCTACAACAGCGACTGCTGCTGACTGGAGCTTTTTTATCGCATTTTTACCAAGAACAATTTCAACACGGCTTAAATCCATTTTTGAACCTCTAAAAAATTGCCCCACAATGCCGTCGTATTTCCAAGTTTTGAACCTGCATGTGCAGGTGGGTGCCCTCCCGACCACTTCTGATGTCCACTCAAGGAGGCTTATCATCAATGGCAGGCGCTCTAGGCTCCCAAGGTAAAAGTGTTGGCTCAAAACATGGATTTTTAACGCGCACCGCAGGGATGTAATCTAGCTTATTATTATATTAACAGAAAATGATAATATTATCAAATTTATGCTTTATATCAGTTCTCTTTTTTGACTACAGTTGATCTGATATGCAACTCTCTAAGTTGTTTTTCTTCAACATCATTAGGAGCCTGAGACATCAAACAGCTTGCGCTTTGTGTTTTTGGGAAAGCAATAACATCGCGAATTGACGGGCGTTTTGCCATTATCATAATTAATCTGTCCAAACCAAAAGCTAATCCGCCATGCGGTGGTGCACCAAATTCAAAAGCATCCATAAGGAATCCGAATTTTTCTCTTGCCTGCTCATCAGTAAGACCAATAGCTGCGAAAACTTCTTTTTGGACGTCTCTGCGATGGATACGTATACTGCCACCGCCAATTTCAGTACCATTAAGTACCATGTCATAAGCTTTAGCATAAACGCGGCCAGGATCAGACTCCAAATATTGCAAATCTTCCTCACGAGGAGATGTAAACGGATGGTGCATAGCAACAAAACGTTTTTCTTCGTCATCATATTCAAACATTGGGAAATCAACAACCCAGGCAAAAGCCAATTTATCTTCATCAATAAGACCGAGACGTTTAGCCATTTCAAGGCGAAGAGCTCCCAAAGCCTGAGCAACAACAGCCTTCTTATCAGCTACAAATAATAATAAGTCTCCTGGAACAGCAGCGCCTGCACTCAAAATAGCTTTCATCTGATCGTCACTGAAGAATTTAGCAATAGGAGATTTAATGCTGCCGTCTTCATTAACTATGATCCAAGCAAGTCCTTTCGCACCGTAAATGCTGACAAATTCAACCAATCCATCTAACTCTCTGCGGGCGATACTGCCATACCCTTTGACATTGATAGCTTTAACTTGTCCCGCTGACTCAAGAACAGCGTTGAATACTTTGAAATCAGAACCTTTGACAGCCTCTGACATATCAACTAATTCCATATCAAAACGTAAATCAGGTTTATCTGAACCGTAACGATCCATGGCTTCATCCCAAGTCAAGCGTTTGAAAGGCATTTCAAGGTCTCTATCCAAAGCTCCTTTAAAAACGTAAGAAATTAAGCCTTCCATCATTTCCATAACATCTTCTGCTTCGACAAAAGACATTTCCATATCAAGCTGGGTAAACTCTGGTTGACGGTCAGCACGTAAATCTTCATCGCGGAAACAACGTGCAATCTGGAAGTAACGTTCCATACCGGAAACCATTAAAAGTTGTTTGAATATTTGTGGAGATTGTGGCAAAGCATAGAACTTGCCAGGATTAACTCTGCTTGGCACCAGATAATCGCGAGCTCCTTCCGGAGTACTCTTAGTCAGCATTGGAGTTTCAATTTCTACAAATGAACGGTTATCAAGAAAGTCACGCATCAATTTAGTAACTTTATGTCGCAGAATCAAATTTTTCTGCATTTCTGGACGGCGCAAATCCAGGTAACGATAACGCAACCTAACATTTTCATCAACATCCACACCATCTTGAATGTAAAAAGGCGGTGTTTTAGCGGTATTAAGTATCTCCAAAGAAGAAGCTTCTATCTCAATTTCACCAGTAGGTATATTACGATTAATTGTTTCTTCAGTTCTTAAACGCACACAACCTTCAACACTTACAACAAATTCATTACGTACATCTTCAGCAATTTTGAAAGAATCCCCAGCTGTTTCAGTATCAATAACAATCTGGACTATGCCTGAACGATCCCGCAAATCAATAAAAATCAAGCCACCATGGTCGCGGCGTTTCGCAACCCAACCACTCAAAGTTACCTGCTGGCCAGCTTCTGCTGCCGTTAACAATCCGCAATGATGACTGCGCTTAAAACATTTACCCATTTTCTCGCACCTCTGTTTTACATAAAATTGACTTAATACAATCCATCTTAACTTCAGTTTGTTCACTGGTTTTCATATCACGCAATACAACAAAACCCCGTGATACTTCATCTTCACCAAAAATTAAAACCTTTTCGGCCTGCAGACGATTAGCTTGCTTCATCTGCGCTTTCATGCTTCTTCCTAAGCTATCAATTTCTGCCTTCAAGCCAGCTTCTCTTAATTCAGTAACTGTTTTGAATGCTATTGATGTGTATTGTGCTACCGGTGATATTATAAACACATCAACAGAATTTTCCTGTGTAGCAAGAAGTTCCTGTTTTTCTAATGCCAGCAATACCCTTTCCATACCCATAGCAAACCCAATTCCAGGAGTATCCGGGCCACCTACTTCGCTTACAAGGCCATCATAACGCCCACCACCACAAACTGCACTCTGTGCCCCCAGTGGCGAATATTGGATTTCAAAAGCTGTCTTAGTATAATAATCAAGTCCACGAACCAAATTTGGATCTATTTCAAATTCAAGATTTACTGCGTGCAATAAATCCTGCAATTGGCTAAAATGCTCCTTGCATTCATCGCAAAGACACTCTGTTAATAATGGCGCACCTTTAGCTAATTCCTTGCATTTCTCATTTTTACAATCTAATATACGCAACGGATTACGATCATAACGTGATCTGCAGTCCTCACATAATTCATTAAGTTTGGGCTCGAAGAATGCCTTGAGTTTCTCTCTATGGATAGGCCTGCATTTTGGACAACCTACAGAGTTTATCAATAGTCTCAAATCCTTAAGTCCCAATTCTCTTAAAACATGCACAGCAAGCATGATGACCTCTGCATCGATCAAAGCATTACTAGTTCCCAAAGCTTCAACACCAAACTGATGGAATTGACGCATCCTGCCAGCCTGTGGCCTGTCATAACGGAACATTGGTCCCATGTAGAATAATTTTGTTGGTCCTGGTTCAGCATATAGTTTGTTTTCAATATATGCTCTGACAACTGAAGCAGTATTTTCAGGGCGTAATGTAATACTTCTGTTACCACGATCGTTAAAAGTATACATCTCTTTTTCTACTACATCTGTCGTATCACCGATACCGCGCAAAAATAGTTCAGTGTGTTCGAAAATAGGCGTGCGAATTTCCTGATAACCATAAAGACCACAAATGCATCGCATAACATTTTCTAAATGACGCCAAGCACCAACGCTTGCCGGCAAAATATCTTTTGTTCCCCTTGGGGCTGATGTCAGCAATTCTATTCCTCCTGTTCATATCTTAGAGCAATTGTTTCAGCTCTTTTTGTAAACAATTGCTTTGCATTAGTTTTATAATCATAAAAGTTTTTGGGCATATGGAACTTATATAAATGATGTCCATCCAATGCAGGTACTTTGGTAGCAGATGATGGTCCAATACCAATTACTGTATCCTGTTCTTCCATCATTTGCATATTATAGATGCACTCCGTTCCTGGCTTAGCATAACCAATATTGGCAAGATTGCCAAGCATATAGTGCTGCCTATACAAATAATACGGACTCATGCCAAGTTTTTCAGCCACTAACGATGCATGATCAAATACCTGGGAAGCTTCCTCAGCAGAAACAAACTCATAATCCTTACATATTTGAAAAAGCGGAGAGCTTTTTTTCAAAGCAAGACTGTGGACCGTAAGATTTTCTGGATAGAAGTCAAGCATCTTGTCCAAAGAATACTCCATGTCCCGCATTCCCTCCTGCGGCAAACCAACAATCAAATCCATGTTTACTATCGAAATATTGGATTTTCTAATAGTTGCAAAAGCATCATAAACTTGCTTAACTGTGTGTCGTCTTCCAATAGCAACTAATGTTCTGTCATGCATAGTTTGTGGATTTATGCTGATTCTGTTAACGCCTGCTTCTTCCATGGCACGTATTTTCTCTGCATTAATGCAATCCGGTCTTCCTGCTTCCACAGTAAATTCATCTATCAAACCAACAGAAAAATTATTACTGATGACATTCATTAGTTTTTGAAAAAAAACATCATTCAAGCTAGTCGGGGTTCCACCGCCAATATAAAGCGATTTAATACGCAGACCATACATACTTATTAATTGTACCACAGCGCGTATATCTTCTTCAACGCTGTCGCAAAAGTTTTGCTGGAATTCGTCCTCGGGCGGCATGATTCCAGTTGGGAAAGAGCAATACAAACAACGTGATGGACAATAAGGAACACCTATGTATACCGCAATATCTCTGACATTTCTTGATAATATAGCATTTTGTTTTTTAACAATATCTGATATAAGCTTTGCATTGCTACCCACTAACAAATAATTTTCCACAAGTACTTTCTCCGGATTTTCTCCGGCAAAAAGAATTTTATTGGCCAGTTTTCCTGGCCTGACACCTGTCAAAACTCCCCAGGAAGGTTCCAATATTCCAAAAGCTTGCTTGAGCACTGAAAGCATCGCAATTTTTGCACAACGTGCCCATTCGCCGCGATCAGCTTTTGCTATCACTCTACATTCTGCAGAAAATTTGTTACCTGTTAAATCTATAACATCTGCATGACAAATCGAAAAAGCTTTATTTGAAGGCTCTACCCTCAAATAAAGCTTACCGACAATATTATCATCATTTACTTGAATTGCTTGAAAACCCAGAATTATTAGCAGGTCTGACAGCGGCTTGTCAAGGTTAAAAGGAAAATTCCACGTTTTTACGAATATTTTTTTAAGATTATCCACTTATTTCTATACCTTCTTATCTTCACTAGAATGCCAAAGATGCTTATATAGCACTTTACATATCCCAGCCGCCGGAACTGCAAAAAGCAAGCCCAGAATTCCAAATAATTTGGCTCCTATCAAGAGACTTAAAATCAAAAGAACCGGATGAAGCTGAATTGATTTCCCCATAATTTTAGGCAACAAATAGTGGGCATCTATTTGATAAAACACGAAATAAAACACTGCTATTTTCAGAGCAAGAACCGGAGACTCCGCATAAGCGAGAAAGACAGCAGGAATAGATATAACAATAGGGCCAATAACTGGAACTATTTCCGCAATCATTGCCATCAATCCTAAAATTAAAGGATAATCTATCCCTAAAATAAATACACCTGTTGTAATGCAAATACCAACCAATATACACAGTTTAAACATGCCCTGTACATATGAACTAAGCACATCACCAAGCTCATCCAAAATAGTAGCTGCTTTCGGCTGAGATTTAAAAGAAAAAATACCAACAATTAAACTTCTTAATTCCTGCCAATCTTTCATAAAATAAAATGAAAGAAATGGGGTCACTATAAGTCCCACCAATACTAACGCCATCTGAAATGTAGACCTGACAAGTGACTTAATCATTTCAAATGTATAACTTACTGCCCAAGCCAATAAACTGTCAACAAGTGACAGTATGTTAGATGGAAGTTCAGCTCCTGTTTTCTGGCCTAATGCTAGCCAATCAAGACTTGAGGAATTTAGTTTATTCAAATACTCCGGCAATTCATGCAAAAATCGATTCACTTCACCAAAAAGCGGCAATACTATCAATTTCGCTACTATATACAGGAAAGCAGCAACCGTTACAAAAGCTAATATTATAGCAAAATCACGCGATATTTGTTTTCTTGCGGGCCCAATTTTAACCTTTGCAAATAAATTAGCTAGTGGCTGCAATGCAAATGCTAATGCTATAGCGAGAATTATTGGTAGTAAAAAACCAGCAATATGATAGAAAATAAAAAAAGCTAGCAAAGCACAAATAATTTTAAAAACGGTATTATTTTCATAATCATTAAATATACTATTCATGATTTCTATTGCAGAAATGGATTTCTGCGTCTCTCCCAACCTATGGTTGTTGCCGGGCCATGTCCAGGTAACAATTTCAATTCATCAGGTAACACCAGAATCTTAGTTTTTATAGAATGCAATATTTGTGAATAAGAACCCCCAGGTAGATCGGTTCTACCAATTGATTCAGAAAAAATAGTATCACCACAGAAAATTGTATCTTTACAAAGCAAACAGACTCCACCTTTGGTGTGGCCCGGAGTTGCTAAAACCTGAAATTTCAAACCGGCAGCTGTAATTATATCGCCATCAACCAAAAATTTATCAGCTGCCTTGAATTCACTGCCAGCACCCATATAAATCGACAAATTACTGCTAGCCTTAGTAAGCATGTCAGCATCAGCCTCTGAAATATATACTTTTGCACCAGTAGCCTCTCTTACCTCGTCAACCGCCATTATATGATCACTATGACCATGAGTTAAAAAGATGGCCTCAATAGTTATTTCCTTTTGCCTTATTTTTTCAAGAATATGATCAGCATCACCACCAGGATCAATTACAACGCCAGTTCTTTTTTCTTCATTTATCACCAAATAGCAATTTGTACCTATTACCCCTACTTCCATAGCAATAATCTTCATCATTATCCTCCATTACTAAAATATCTTTTTACTATCCAACACGATAGTCACCGGGCCATCATTACATAGCATAACTGACATATGCGCCTGAAATTGGCCAGTTTCAGTTTTAAATCCATCTTTCCGTGCCATTTCAACAAAATTCTCATAAGACATTCTTGCTTTCTCAGGGGAAGCTGCATTTTCAAAAGATGGCCTCCGTCCTTTACGACAGTCAGCGTACAAAGTAAACTGTGAAACTACAAGCAATTGCCCCTGCACATCCCTGACAGATAAGTTCATTTTGCCTTGCTTGTCTTCAAATATACGCAAATTAGTAATTTTTTCATATAAATACTTTAAATCTTCATCAGAATCTTGTTTCTCTACACCCAAAAGAATCAGTAAGCCTTCATTTATCTTGCCAATAATCTTAGCATCTACCTTAACCTCCGCTTGAGAAACACGCTGTATTACTGCTCGCAAATACTTACCCTCCTACTGAAGTTGAAATAATTCGCTCAACATTATATATACCTTTAATAGATTTAATTTTAGCAATAATATATTCAAGTTGTTCGGCATTGCGAATATCAACACCCATACTGATATAAGCAGTTTTACGCTTATCCACGTGAACATTAAGTGCATTTATATTAAGCTTAGATTCAGAAGCAACCATCATTATATTGGCCAAAACACCAGGCTGATCAGCTGCAGAAATTTGAAGTGAAACACGATAGACCGAATCGGTTGCGATATCCCAAGCTACTTCAATCATCCTGTTTGCTTCATCGTAATTAGACAGAACATTTGGGCAATCCGCTCTGTGCACAGAAATTCCCCTGCCTCTAGTAATATAACCAATAATCTGGTCGCCCGGAATAGGATTACAGCACTTAGCCAGCTTCACCAAAATACCGTCTTCGCCCTTGACCAAAATGCCATGGCTATTCTGCGCTTTAGAAGTACGGGGTTTCATATTGGCCAATAGCTGTGACAGATCTTTTGTAGTGCTTTGTTTTTGTTCTTTTTTATACAAGTCCACTAATTTGGCAATAACGGTGTTCAAAGCAACGCCGCCATATCCAAGGGCAGCAAGCAGATTATCATCGACATCTATATGCAGCTTGGACGCTACATCTCTAAGATTATCTATTTTAAGTAAAACTTTAGGATCATAGCCAAGGCGCTTACATTCCTTTTCAAGCATCTCACGGCCTTTGCTGATATTTTCCTCACGCCGCTCCTTTTTAAACCATTGCTTGATTTTATTGCGACTTTCAGAAGAGCCAACAATATTGAGCCAGTCACGACTTGGCCCATTAGCTTGTTTGGAAGTTATGACTTCTACAATGTCACCATTACTTAATTTATACTCCAACGGAACAATCCTGCCATTAACCTTTGCACCTACACAACGGTTGCCAACATCGGTATGAATCCTATAGGCAAAATCAATTGGGACAGACCCAACAGGCAAATCAATTACATCACCGCGTGGAGTAAAGACGAACACTTCATCAGCAAAAACGTCCATCTTAACGGTGTTGACAAATTCATGTGGATCCCTCATGTCCTGGTGCCATTCTAGAAGCTGTCTTAGCCATGAAAGTTTAGCGTCATAGGTTTTATCACCGGATTTTTGTGTATTACCTGCTTCTTTATATCGCCAATGAGCAGCAATACCATACTCTGAAATTCGATGCATTTCAAAAGTACGTATCTGAATTTCTAATGGTTGACCGCTTTTCGATAATACTGTAGTATGCAGCGATTGATACATATTAGACTTAGGAACAGCAACATAGTCTTTGAAACGCCCTGGTATAGGTCTCCACAGGCTATGGACTACGCCTAGTGCACCATAGCAGTCTTTTACCGTATCAACCAAAACACGAACTGCTAACAAATCATAAATCTCGCTTATATCCTTATGATCACGCAGCATCTTCTTATGAATGCTGTAAAAATTCTTTGGCCTTCCTTGTATTTCACAATGAATATTAACAGCGTCAAGGTGTTCTTTTATTTCTGCAATTGCCTCTTGTATCATAGCCTCGCGTTCCTGCCGCTTAGCTTGAACCTGTTCAACCAAATCATAATAGCAGTCCGGTTCCATATAACGGAAAGACAAGTCCTCTAGTTCCCATTTGATTGCATAAATACCTAATCTATGAGCTAAAGGGGCATAAATTTCCAAAGTCTCACGCGAAATTGACTGTTGTTTGTGTGCCGGCATATATTTCATTGTTCGCATATTATGAAGTCTATCAGCAAGCTTGATTAATACAACACGAATATCTTTAGCCATAGCAAGAAACATTTTACGATAGTTCTCTACCTGTTGTTCTTCTTTGGAAATATATTCTATCTTGCTTAATTTTGTTACACCGTCAACAAGGTCTGCTACCTTTTGTCCAAATAGTTCGGCAATTTTCTCAAGCTTGATATCTGTATCCTCAATAACATCATGCAAAAAGGCCGCAGCCAGAGTCAATTCATCCAGCTGTAGCTTTGCAAGAATCATAGCAACCCCTAAAGGGTGTATTATATATGGCTCGCCTGAAGCTCTTCGTTGCTTCATATGTGCTTCCGCTGCCAATTCATACGCCTTGCGCACAAAAGCAACCTGTTCCGGCGATAAATATTTTGCTATATTATCAAAAAAATCTTCCACACTATATACAGGGTCAACTTCAGGCATCATAAACCTCCACTATTATCCTTCACTCCCAGATATCGGCTATTTGCGCTGCAGTAACCCTCATGTTCTGCTGGCAGATAGTAAGCCTGTTGCAATACTCCTCTTGCAATCTGCAAAAGGTTTTCGAATTACTTAATTCATTTTTACGATTTGATTTGAGGCTTATCTGCCCATGAGCCACATTAATAAATCCTAACTCCTCAAAAATCTTCAGGCTGTCAGCTGATATTACACAATCAATTCCAATATTCTTAGTAATAAGGTCTTTAACATTAGCAACACTTTGCTTTTTTAACAGTTCAGTAAGATATTTATACTCAGTTATTAAGGTTTGTCTGATTGGGTATTTTGCAATAGCCGAATTTGACCAGCCACCATAATCGTTCTGATTGAACAGCAGATATAAAAAGCCATCGTACCAATCCGGCAAAGGAAAACTTTCCTTAGTAAAGATGTTCACATCTGGCAGATCATAGAAAATGACTGTCTCTATATCCTTCTTACTTAATTCATTCTCATATGTTACAATCTCACAACTATCTGTAACTGATTCAGGTAAAGTTTGTCTACCTTTATTTACATATACTACTGTTTTTTTTGACTTTTGTAAAATACTTTTTAAAAGGATGTCTTTGGCATTAAAATAATTACGATAGTCAATAATTTTACGTTTTAAATCTATGGCAAATAACTGTAAATCTACGCTGTCCATGCCGTTCCAGGTATTAATTTTTGGAGAAAAAGCTAAAGTGGCAACTGAATGGTTATAAATACTGCTAATTCTTTGCGCTTGGTTCCACATAATTCCCTTATATGTTTGATTACCGAAGTCGACAATAAGACGCAAATGATTTTTTTCTGCACCCATAATGGCAGGACTTCTTAACTTAGCTTCTTTAAAAGCAAAAACAGGTGAAGGGTTGCTGGCACCATAGGGCTCTAACATTGAAAGCTCCTTTACCAGTTTTAGTGTCAAGGAACATCTTGGAGGAACAACAACATCTGCTATAATTTTTGGTTCAAAATCTTCCGGACGCAGTCGCGCAGAAACCTCACTCAAAAACTGTTCTCTAAAGGAATTTATATTAGCTGTGCTTAGAGTTAAACCTGCGGCCTGCCGATGACCGCCAAATTGAAGTAAAAGATTGCTGCAGCCAGCTATAGTATCATAAAGATTTAAAGGCGGGATGCTACGACAAGACCCTTTACCAACTTCACCATCAATACTTATTAGTATCGTAGGTAAATGATACTTGTCAACCAAACGTGAAGCAACTATACCGATTACACCTGCATGCCATCCTTCTTTTGCTAATACTATGCCCTGACCAATTTCCGGTTGATTCTTCAGCATCTCCTCAGCTTCTTTAAAAATTTGAGCACTGATTTCTTGTCGCTCTATGTTTTCATTATTCAATTTAATCGCTATCTCTGCCGCTTTATCTTGATCATCAGTTACCAAAAGCTCTACAGCCGACATTGCATGTTCCAATCTACCAGCAGCATTCATTCTAGGTGCCAATGCAAATCCTACTGTTTCTGCGCTGATTGGCTTATCTGCACAACCACTGATTTTCATAAGCTCACGTAAACCCAAACTGCTGGTTTCGCTCATCTTGGCAAGGCCTTTTTTTACAATTTCTCTATTCTCACCAACTAAAGGCACAATGTCAGCAACTGTTCCCATTGCAACAAATTCCAACATTTCTGACCAAAGAGCAGTATTATTATGCTTTTTCGTGTATAGTGCCTGGCAGAGCTTAAAAGCTACGCCAACTCCTGCTAAATCTTTAAAAGGATAAGGGCATCCGGCCTGGTGCGGATTTATAATCCCATACGCCGCCGGTAATACTTCCGGCGGCGTATGATGATCTGTAATAATTATATCCATATCACTTGGCATTGATGCGACTTCTGCCACACCACTTATTCCACAATCAACCGTAATAATCAACCTTGTCCCACTATTATAAATAGCTTCAATCGCTTCTAAATTCAATCCATATCCTTCATTCTTGCGTACTGGTATATAAGCCGAGACGCTTGCACCAATGCTTTTCAAGAAAAGATACAACAGTGAACAGGCGGTTATTCCGTCAACATCATAATCACCGTATACTGTTATTTTTTCTTTACTCGTTATAGCCTTAAAAATGCGCTCCACTGCAAGTTTCATGTCTTTTAGCAAGAATGGATCATGGAAAGGTTGTTCACTGCCATATAGAAAAGTTTTAATTTTGTCAACGTCACTGATACCTCTTTTAAAGAGAATATCAACCAATAAGGGGGAAACCCCAATTTGTCTTGCTAAATTGTTAATTTTTTCTTCGCAATATTCATTTGTTAGTACAATTTTTTTATCCAGCATATTTTCTCCGTTTAAGCTAAAGTTGGTTTATCACTATTTTCACTGTTTTGGGTATTGTTTATTCCCTGAGCCGCTTCCAATTTTTGCTTCTGCACATGCATAAGCATATCATTTTCCTCTTTTAATTTTGAGTTTTTAGATTCTAATTCAACGAGCTGATCCTTTAGTTTTTTAATCTGAAGGTAAGTTTGGGTTTTCATTTTAAGTAGCCAGAATAAAGTAATTATAATCCCTGATAATACTGAAAGTAGTATAACCATGACCAAACTGGTAGAAAATTTCCATGCCATAAAGCTGACATCAACAACCATTGCATTTTGTACTGCAAACAAGGCAACAGCCACACTTACAATTAACATCAATACCAAATAAGCCATGTCATCACTCCGTTCATAATCTTGATAAATAATTATTCTATTTTTTCAACAAAAACCCTCTATATCCCATAAAAAATAGGCCTGATTTAATCAGGCCTATAAAAATTAAAACAAAGCTTATTTTTTCTCTTTGAATGTTTTCCACATTGGTCCTGCTAACAATACAGACGTATAAACACCGCTTGAAAAACCAATAAACATAGCATAAGCGAAATTTCTAATGGTCTCGCCGCCAAAAATAATTATAGCGCCAACAGTGAATAAAACAGTGAAGTTAGTATACAAGGAACGAGTCATGCACTGTTGAATACTATTGTCAACCAACTCAGCAAGGCTTTCACTGGGACGATGCCCTTTAAGATTCTCACGAATGCGGTCAAAAATAACAATCGTACCGTTTATCGAAAAACCAACCACGGTAAGCAAGGCAGCAATGAAAGAAGAATCAATCTCCCACTGGAAGACAGAAAACCAGCTTACTACCATCATGACATCAATAACCAAAGCCAAAACAGCAGCTGCCGCAAACTTGATTTCAAAGCGCATTGTTATATACAATATCATCAAAATCCATGAAACAATAATAGCAATTATAGCTTGTCGGACCAACTCACTGCCCACAGTAGCTCCTACATTTTCAATCCGGTTTACATTATATTCACCAATCTGGCTATTTAAATCAGCTAAAGTCTCTTGCCTTACATTATCAGCAAGAATACCGGTGCGAATCAACACGCTTTTACTTGATGTTGAATTATCAGTCGTTGCCAACTGAATAATACTGTTACCCAAATCATGTTTATCCAGAACAGTACGAATATCAGAAACAGTGACAGGCTTCTCGAAGGTAATATCAATAATATTACCACCCTTAAAATCTATACCAAGATTAAAGCCTCTCGTAATCATTGAACCTACACCAATGGCAAGAATCGTAAGTGTAATTGAAATGAAAATTTTAAAATGTTTAGATATTGAAAACATTACTTACGCACCTCCTTAGGAGCCGCGCAGCCAAAGAAGGCAGGATTTTTAATTAAGTTGCTGCCTATTAAAAAACGCAGCAATTCTCTGGTAACGACAATTGCAGAAAACATGCTTAAAACGACACCAAGAGCAAGAGTTATTGCAAAACCTTTGATAGGTCCAGTACCCAGATAGAACAAAACAACTGCAGCCATTATCGTAGTTATATTAGAATCAAAAATAGTAGTAAAAGCCTTATTAAAACCGGCTTCCATGGCTGAGCGCAACGTCTTTCCTTTCCGTATTTCTTCTTTGAAACGCTCAAAAATAAGCACATTGGCGTCAACCGCCATACCGATAGACAAAATAATACCTGCAATACCAGGTAACGTGAGAGTTGCGTGAAGATATTTCATGGCCAATAATACGAGCATTATATAAAGCAATAAGGCAATGTCTGCTACAATTCCTGACATACGGTAGAACAACAACATGAATACAAAAACACTTATTGTCCCTATACCAAATGCTTTAACACTCATTTCCTTCGAGTCCTGGCCAAGAGTCGGACCAACGGTACGCGTTTCCATTACTTCAACTTTAACTGGTAAGGAACCGCTTCTTAGCAAAATAGCAAGATGCTCCGCATCCTCCATGTTCTTTGAACCTGAAATCTGAGCATTGCCTCCCGTGATAACTTCCTGCACAACAGGGCTGGTCAAAACATTGCCATCAAGCAAAATTGAAATAGGTTTGCCTATATTCTGAGCAGTAAGCGCGGCAAATTTTTTGGCTCCTTCATCGTTGAATTCCAATCCCACGACAGGTTGACTATTCTGACCGGCATGTGCCTTGGAATTTTTTAAATCTTTTCCTGTTAAAACTGTCTTGCCGGTAACATCTTTAAACTCCAGCAGTGCTGTTCTACCCAGCATGGCGATTGCGCTATCCGGGTCTTTAACGCCTGGCAAATCAACGATAATTCTGTCTTTGCCCTGGCGCTGAATAGTTGGTTCGGTTAACCCTAACCCATTAATACGCCTATCAATAATCTGAACAACGCGTTCAACAGCATCATTGTCGACTTTTGCATCGGGAGTATCAACTGCTTGCATAACTACATGTGTACCGCCTTGCAAATCAAGGCCTTGACGGATTGATAACGCCACCGGTTTAGCATAAAATACAAAACCCAGAATGATTGCAAAAGTTATAACCAAAAATTTGGTCATACTATCCCATCTCAAATTTGTCTCCTCCAATCAAATTATAACGAGCACTCAATCTACAACAAATCAATATACTTCGGCACACATAATCCGATTATTTGATGGCCATTCCTCACCTATGAGTACAATAAGTAAATTAAAGTTGCATGATGCTGCAATACTAGAATAACATCAGTTTCACAAAAAAGTCTTACGCATATTTTAATAAGCTCATTACTGGTTTGTTGCCATCTCTTGTTTAGTTTGATCCTGGAAACGAGTAACAGCAGCTAATTCAAAATCAATTTTAACGTTTTCCGCAACAGTTAAAGTAACTTTTGTTTTATTTACTGCAGCGATAACTCCGTGGATTCCACCAACAGTAATAACTTTATCGCCTTTTTTCAATGAATTCAGTAGCAACTCACGTTTTTTCTGTTCCTTTTTCTGAGGCCTATATAGCATAAAATAAAAAATTAAAGCCATTGCTACAAAAGGCCAGTAAGTAAGAACAGCAGTCAAAAAATCGCTTGATATTCCTCCCATAAAGTAGACACCTCCAATTTGTATATAAACATTTAAGATATTCGGCGATGCTGCCGAAAATCCTGCTGTTTATATTTTGTAATTACTTAAAAATTTTTCTTTGAATTCAGGAAAAACATCATCCCTGATAGCGTCTCTCATCTGCTGAGCAAAATTCAATAAGAAATATAAGTTATGAATGGTTAATAGCCTTAAAGCAAATATTTCCTTAGCATGGAATAAATGTCTTATATATGCTCTTGAATAATTGCGGCAAGTATAACAATTGCACCTTTCATCTATCGGTCTGAAATCTTCAGCGTAAGCAGCATTCCGAACAACCAGTCTTCCTTCTGGAATCATAGCAGTGCCATTACGAGCTACCCTTGTTGGAAATACGCAATCAAACATGTCAACACCTAATGCAACAGCCTCAACCATGCAATCTGGCGTACCAACCCCCATTAGATATCGGGCTTTGTTTTTAGGCAAATGGCAGGTAGTTTCGCCTAAAACGTCATACATCATTGATTTAGGCTCACCCACACTAAGGCCTCCTATACCATAACCAGCGAAATCCATTTCTGTAAGAGCATCAGCGCTCATTTTTCGCAATTCAGGATACATGCCACCCTGAACAATGCCGAAAAGTGATTGGTCTTCCCTCGTATGGGCTTCTAAACACCTTTTTGCCCAGCGCGAAGTCCGCTCGGTCGATTTCTTCGCATATTCAAAATCTGCCGGATAAGGAATACATTCGTCAAACGCCATGGCAATATCCGCTCCCAGCGCTTCCTGCACCTGCGTTGCTATTTCTGGAGAAAGGAACTTAGTAGATCCGTCAATATGTGATCTGAAAGTAACACCTTCTTCTTTAATTTTACGCATTTCTGCCAGACTAAATACCTGAAAACCACCGGAGTCTGTGAGCATGCCATTTTTATATTTCATAAAGTTGTGTAAACCACCAGCTTTACGAATCAATTCATGTCCCGGACGTAAAAACAAATGATAGGTATTGGCAAGTATCAACTGCGCCCCCATATCATATAACTCTTCAGGTGAAAGTGTTTTAACTGAAGCTTGTGTGCCAACAGGCATAAACATTGGAGTATTGAAGACACCGTGCGGAGTATGAAGCTTTCCAAGTCTTGCGCCGGTACGTGAACACTCTTTTATTAATTCATAGTGAACTGCATGCATATATTCCCCACCTTATCTAATAAACATCGCATCCCCAAAACTGAAGAAGCGATACTTTTCCTTGACTGCAATTTCATAGGACTGAAGCATTATATCTCTGCTTGCAAGAGCTGAAACCAGCATAAGTAATGTGCTCTGCGGCAAATGGAAATTAGTTATCAATGCATCAACAAAACGGAATTTGTAACCCGGGTAAATAAAAATATTGGTCCAATTATTACCGGCTTGTAAAATGCCCGACTCACCGGCTGCTTCCAAGGTACGAACGGCAGTAGTGCCGACAGCTATAATTCTTCTGCCAGCTTTTTTTGCCCCATTGATTTTCGCAGCTGTTTCCTGGCTTACGTGGTAAAACTCCCTGTGCATTACATGTTCATCAATATTATCAACACTAACTGGTCTGAAAGTACCTAAACCAACATGCAATGTCACAAAAACTTCCTCAGCCCCAATTTGTTTTATTTTTTCCATTAATTCTGGCGTAAAATGAAGACCAGCAGTAGGTGCAGCTGCTGAACCTTTTTCACGTGAATAAACAGTCTGATAACGTTCCTTATCCTCAAGTGGTGCTGTTATATACGGTGGAAGCGGTGTTTCACCTAAACGATCTAGTATTTCTTCAAAAGCACCTACAAAATTAAAACGCACGATTCTTCCGCCAAAATCTGTATTGCTAATTATCTCGCAGGACAAATCATCACTGAAAAAAATTTTAGCACCAATTCGAAGTTTCTTACCTGGTTTAACCAAAGCTTCCCAGTCGGTATTATTTATTCTGGTAAGAAGTAATACTTCGACATTTGCGCCTGTTTCTTTTTTACCATGTAAGCGTGCCGGTATTACCCTTGTATCGTTAAAGACCAAAAGATCATCTTTACGAAGATAATCGCAAATATCAAAAAAATGTTTATGTTGTACTTCTCCTGTTGCTTTGTCAACTACCATAAGACGCGAATGATCACGAGGCTCCATTGGATGCTGAGCGATCAATTCAGATGGCAAGTCGTAATCAAAATCTTTAACCTGCATTTTTCTACCACCTTAATAAATCTTAGTAAATTTTTTCTATTTTCACATTTGTGTAATAATGAGTTAGGATTTTTTTATAGTACTCCTTGCTGTTTTGTGGAGCTGCCAGTGCCATTCCTCTGGCTCCCCACTGGCTGAGGCCCAAACCATGTCCCCATCCCTGTCCCTTAATAACTATTTTTTCATTGACATCACCCGTAATCAGACGTAGATCTTCAAAACCATTTAAATATGAAGGTTTAGAAGGCTGCGTAATTTTTACAGGTATTTGCTTTTTACCAATTTCGTTACCATAGGCATCTAAAACCGGTACTTCTATGTATTCTGGTGACTTGGTTTCAATAAAAATGTCAAATAAGGTGCTGTTCAACTGCAATATTCCTCTTACCTTAGCACCGTCTAGAGTCGCTTCGCCATTATCACCTGTAAAAGTCATTTTCAAAACTCTTCCAGAAATTCCTCGGTCAGCAGTTTCCTCCGGTGGTGGTTTTAAGGGTGACAGCTTAATAGATTTGAGTTTGCCAATTCTATAACCTGCCTGCAATAATATATTTTCAATTTCACTGGCAGTAAAACTTTTCTCCCATTTATATTTTGGAGCTTCCTGATCATAGTCAACTACCGCACGCAAATAAGGTACGTAATTACCCCACACGTTTTCGCTGTTTTCAGTATAGCCACCACTGCTGCTATGATAACAAGCTTCTATGGGTTTGCCGTTATAAGTCAACACAACGCCTCTGGTTGCGTCTATCATCTTATTAGTTGCAATGTGCTCAGCTTCAATACCACCATAAACCTGACCAAGTTCATTAGCCCTTATATCGTAACCCCTAGAATTTTGCTTTTTTATTGCTGCAAGTGCAAATGATCTTGAAGCAACTGCTTGCGCCTTTATTGCCTCCTCAGGCCAAAGAGGAATGATCTCTCTTGCAACTACACCATATAAATACTCTTCCAGCGGCAAAATATTGCATATGGTGAGCGTCTTTTTATCTTCATTAATTTTAGCTACCAATCTGCCACGATAACTTTTCCTATTGATCAGCACAGGCTTATCTGCCTTACTAGATAATAATTCAACTTCTGTTCCTTCTATACTTTTACCATCAAGCAAGAATATACCATTTTTCACGCTTATAAAAGTCTTCTTAGGCTGAAATAGCAAATTATTGCCAACTGGCTTAACTAAGACTTTAAATTCTGCCTCAGAAGTAATTTCAGCTGAAAATTGATTAACAACTAAGGCTACATTTATATCAGGCCCCAAAACTTCTGCTGATGCAACATTAAACCATGAGAAAACAACCAATACTAGGCTAAGTAATACTCTTGTCATTTGATTACCTCGCTTGCAAACTATTTGGAATGATGCTGCTTCTCATATCGGTCTCTTTCACTAAACACACAACCGCAATATGGCTGCCTGTACATTTCCAGAGTTTTACTGATATCAACACCTTCTTGATACCCAATCCGATAGTCCTCATAATAAAATGGTATGCCCATTTTTTCTGCAGCGGCTTCAGCAATTTCTTTAATTAAATCGTGTTTCTGATAAGGACTGACTAAAAGTGTTGTCGAGAAAGCATCAAAGTTATTTTCCTTTGCAAAAAGAGCAGCTGCCTCCATACGCACACGATAGCAGTAAGCGCAGCGAACAGTTTGCTCTTCTAGCATGCCCCTGACACATTCCTCCAATGGATAGCTTTTATCGACAATAAGCTTGTACTTTTTTAAAGAAGCATATTCACGCAAAGTATTCAGTCGTCTTTTAAATTCCTTATATGGATGAATGTTGGGATTAAAATATAACATACTAAATTCATGACCATCTGCTGTTAATCTCATTGTCGGATAAATTGAGCAAGGGCCACAGCACGTATGCAGCAATATTTTCATTTTATTTCTCCTTAACAGGGGCTGGCAAATTAAGATATCTATATGTTTCGCTTGTAGCCATCCTGCCTCTTGGTGTTCTTTGCAATAATCCTAATTGCATAAGATAAGGCTCATAGACATCTTCTAATGTATCAGTTTCCTCACTGATCGCAGCAGCAATTGTTTCTATTCCTACCGGACCACCACCAAAAGTTTTAACTATGGTTTCTAAGATTCTTCTGTCACTACGGTCCAACCCTAAATTATCTACTTCGAGCCTTCCTAAAGCTTCTTCAGCAATTTCCCTGGTTATCTCTGTACTACCAAAGACTTGGGCAAAATCTCTTACTCTTTTAAGCAACCTGTTGGCAACACGAGGTGTACCTCTTGAACGGCGAGCAATTTCGTTCGCGCCCTCTTGGTCAATATTTACGCCTAAAATTTCGGCTGCTCGTGAAATAATCAACTTTAATTCATGAGACTTATAAAACTCAAGACGGCAAAGAACGCCAAAACGATCACGCAGAGGAGCGGCAATCGCTCCGGCGCGCGTTGTAGCACCAATTAATGTGAATCGCGGCAAATCTAAGCGAACCGAACGAGCGCTAGGCCCTTTGCCAATTATAATATCAAGAGCAAAATCTTCCATTGCAGAGTAAAGAACTTCTTCGACTGTTTTTGAAAGTCGATGTATCTCATCGATAAATAATACATCATTGTCGCCAAGATTAGTCAAAATTGCTGCCAAGTCTCCTTGTCTTTCGATAGCTGGGCCAGAAGTTATCCTTATATTAACATTTAATTCATTAGCAATAATATTTGCCAATGTTGTTTTGCCCAAACCAGGCGGCCCAAACAAAAGTACATGATCAAGGGCCTCTTTGCGTTCGGCGGCCGCTTTAATAAAAACAGACATGTTCTTTTTGACCTGCTCCTGTCCTATATATTCAGACAACTGGCGCGGTCTTAAGCTATACTGCCATGTATCAGAAGATTGTTCCTGCCCCATGATTACTCTGTCTTCTTGATTCATCATTTCCTCCCGGCCAGATTTCTCAGAGCCTGCCGAATAATATTTTCGGTACTTAATTCACTGCAATTTGGTATTGCCTTAACTATTGGGTAAATTTCTGTGTTTGTGTAGCCCAATGATCTCAAAGCTTCTATAGCTTCGCTTATATTTTTATCTGCTCCTTCATAACTGCTAGCAACATCTTCGTTTGCTCCGCTGGTATCCATGCTTTCCACTTTGTCTTTAAGTTCTAAAATTAAACGTTCAGCCATTTTTTTACCTATTCCTGGCAAACTTGTCAGAACTTTAATATTTCTATTCTGTATTGCGAGATAGAAATTTTCCGGCTTAGATGCTGAAAGAACCCCTAACGCCACTTTTGGTCCTACACCGCTTACTGCAGTAAGCTGTAAGAAAAGTTGATAATATTCTTGTGTTAAAAACCCATACAATAATATGGCATCTTCACGTACGGCCATGTAGGTAAAAACACGTATTTCCTGACCGGTTTTTATCTGCGATAAACTTATTGCCGGCATAAAAACTCTATAGCCAACACCATTGTTTTCCAAAAGGCAATAATCAGTAGCCAACAGGGATATAACACCTCTTAAAGAACCAATCATTTTCTCAACTCCTGCCTGACTCTTGTTGTAGATGAATGAAGTCCACAAATTGCCACAGCCAAAGCATCCGCTACATCATCCGGTTTTGGCTTAGTTCGTATGTTCAACAATTTTTGCACCATAAATGTCACCTGTTCTTTGTCTGCTCCACCATAACCAACTACAGCCTGTTTTATTTGTATAGGCGTATATTCCACAATAGGAATGTTCTTATTAGCGGCTGTAAGTAAAATAACACCCCGCGCTTGCCCGACACTTATTGCTGTCGTTACATTACGATTAAAAAACAATTGCTCCACCGACATAATGTCAGGTTTATATTCGTCCAATAGCGAAGTCAATTCTTCATATATTATCTTCAACCTTATTTCAGGTTTGATATCCTTATCTGTAAAAATAGCGCCATATTTGATAGGAGTTAAGTGGTTGCCCTCTAGTTTTACAACACCATAACCACATATGGCTGTTCCTGGGTCTATACCAATAGCTAGCATGTTCTCCTCGCTTTTCTAGAAAAAAAAGCAGGCATAAGCCTGCTTTTATTCTTCTTCATCCGGTAAGTCTGCGTTTGTGAAAACATCTTGAACGTCGTCTAAGTCTTCCAATGCATCTATAAGCCTTTGCACCTTTGCTGCATCTTCTGGACTAAGTTCGGCCATAGTATCCGGAATCATAGAAATTTCAGACATCATTACCGCTACATTATTGTCAGCTAATACTTTTTCAACAGCTTCAAAATCTTCAGGCTCTGTAGTTATTTCTAATGCACCATCTTCAGATTTTATATCCTCAGCACCTGCATCAAGTACAAGCATCATCAGATCATCCTCATTATATCCAGCGTCCCCATCAATTGCAAAAACGCCTTTGCGCTTAAACATCCAGCCCACGCAACCTGTCTCTCCCAAATTCCCTCCATGCTTGGAAAATAAATGGCGCACGTCAGCGGCTGTCCTATTTCTGTTATCAGTCAAGGCATCAACCATAATAGCAACACCGGCTGGACCATAACCTTCATATGTAATTTCTTCGTAATTGGAACCATCCTGGGCGCCTGCACCCTTTTGTATAGCACGTTGGATATTATCCTTTGGCACATTATTAGCCTTCGCTTTTGCTAATGCCAGTTTTAATTTCATATTTCCGGTTACTTCAGGGCCACCCATCCGTACTGCTATAGTAATCTCACGACTAATTTTCGTTGTAATTTTGCCGCGAAGAGCATCAGTCTTACCTTTTTTATTTTTAATGTTTGCCCATTTAGAATGTCCTGACATCTATACTCCCCCTAATAATGAACTACACTATATGCTAACATATTATCGGCTCTTTTGCAAACTCCAAAGGAGCACATTTTGAATAATGTAATGCCTGAATATCTTTTAATTTCTGCTAATTATCGAGATTGTTCAGTAATAATTAAATCATTTATTATACCATGATACATATTACTGACTTTATATTTTGACATCATATAGACATCATTATGATTAACAATTGACACTTATCCCAGACCAATCCCTGTTCGAACAGAAACTTCTAAACATATAAAAAAATACACCATACCGAATGGTATGGTAGTAAACCTATTATACTCAAACCGGCAACAACATCAAGGGCGTTCTCACTGCGCTCGAACCATATCTTTTTATCTAGTGAGCAGCTTTGTTGTGACGGGACTCATATACATCAGCGACCGACAGCTTGCTGGCGAATTGTCGCGTGTGGAATGGTCCAGAGGAACAACTAACTGCGAACTATTCCAAGGCCTGTTCGGATAGAAACTTCTAACATATAAAAAAATACACCATACCGAATTGTATGGTGGTAAGCCTATTATACTCAAGCCGGCAACAACATCAAGGGCGTTCTCACTGCGCTCGAACCGCTGCGCCGCACGCGCTGAAGCGCTAGCCGGCTCATGCGTCCCAGGCCAGGGCCTTGCTCGGCTAGAAACTTCTAACATATAAAAAATACACCATACCGAATGGTATGGTGTATTTTTAACCGGCAACTTTCTATCCTCCCAGGCCGCTTCCAGCCAAGTACTTTCGACGTATGGGGGCTTAACTACTGTGTTCGGGATGGGAACAGGTGGATCCCCCCAGCTATCGCCACCGGATTATTTTGTTGAAGGCCGAAACCCTCAAAACTTCACAGAAGAGAAAACAAACGAGTATTTCTGTTTAAATTTACATGTCAGTGCATGCTCCCTGAAGGAAACACGCGCAAGCTCCTTATTCAGTCGCTTACT